>Ga0155472_170_pt1 | contig 54397 bp, 56 predicted proteins | sample RifCSPhighO2_12_FD_107130 | JGI IMG/M metagenome (GOLD analysis project Ga0155472, IMG submission 107130) | Gammaproteobacteria bacterium RIFCSPHIGHO2_12_FULL_63_22
GGCGTGGACATGGCGCCCTTTCCGAACATCGAGCGCATCAACGCGGACTGCCTGGCGCTCGAGGCCTTCGACAAAGCCAGGCCTGAGCTTCAGCCCGACGCTCCGAAGTAGCTTCCCGAGAACTCGCTGTCCAGATTTAGCGCGCGTCGCCGGGTCAGGGCATGTTCGTCCGCGTCTTGGAAAAAACGTCCTGTTTTTTACAAGCCGCCGTTCATTGCGTCCTGCACCACTCGGACGAACATGCCCTGCCCCGACGTCGACCCAATCACGGCCGCACGTTTCAGGCTGAAAGCAAAAGCACTCGAGCCGCCTCCTCCTGACGGGAAAAAGCCGACGCTTCGCGCTCAATTCGAAGTAGCGCAACATCAAGGGGAGAGCACACGTGGCTCCACCACGTGACAAGCCGCGCTTGTACAGAGTAAGAACGGCACCGACGAGCCCATCGCGCATCCTCTCTGACCCTGCCATTCGCCGAGACGAAGTGGAAGCCTTGTATGGCTGCCTGGTCGTGAGGACAGCAGGATAGAACTACGGATTGCGTATAGAAGCGGGGGGCGGTGTTTGCTTCGACAAAGTCGCGCGAGGGCCGACAGGCACGAGTGCAGCGACTCGAAGTGAATACCGACCCCTGCCTCGCCGTAACGCGTAACCGCTAGTACGCTAATCCGCCTCAGGGCTTGGAGATCTTCTGCTCGATCGCGCCAAAGATCGATTCGCCGGAACGGGAGAGCATTTCGATGCGCACCGTATCGCCGTACTTCATGAAAGGCGTACTCGGCTTGCCATCGCGAAGGGTCTCGACCGTGCGCAGTTCCGCGAAGCAGGATGCGCCGAGTGACGTATCCTCGTTGGCGACCGTGCCCGAGCCAACAATAGTGCCGGCCGACAGGGGTCGTGTTTTCGCTGCGTGGGCGATCAACTGCGCGAAATCGAACTGCATGTCCACGCCGGCTTCCGGCGCGCCGAACCAGGCGCCGTTGATGTGCGTGAGCAGCGGCAGGTGCACCTTGTTGTCCTTCCAGGCGTCGCCGAGTTCGTCGGGCGTCACCAGCACGGGGCTGAGGGCCGAACGCGGCTTGGACTGCAGGAAGCCAAAGCCCTTGGCCAGTTCGCCGGGAATCAGGTTGCGCAGGGACACGTCGTTGATCAATCCGATCAACTGGATGTGCGACGCAGCCTGGTCCGGCGTTACCGCCATCGGCACGTCGTCGGTCACCACCACCACTTCAGCTTCCAGGTCGATGCCCTGCGCTTCGTCGGTGACGCGCACCGGGTCGCGTGGGCCGAGGAAGCCGGCACTCACGCCCTGGTACATCAGCGGGTCGGTGTAGAAACTTTCCGGCACTTCGGCGCCACGCGCCTTGCGTACGCGCGCGACGTGCGGCAGGTAGGCGCTACCATCGACGAATTCGTAGGCGCGCGGCAGCGGCGAGGCCAGCGCGGCGAAATCCACCGCAAACACGGGCTCGCCGTTGATGGTTTCCGCCGGGCTGAGGTTCAGCACTTCGTAGATGGAATTCAATCGCGGCGCGGTCGATTCCCATTCTTCCAGCGCGCGCTGCATCGTCGGCGCGATGCCGGTCGCCTTGACGGCGCGCGACAGGTCGCGGGAGACCACGATCAGCGTGCCGTCGCGGCCGCCTTCCTTCAGTGAACCAAGTTTCATCGAATCATCCGTTGAAGTTGCGCTTGAGGCCCTTCCAGCAATCCTGGTAATCACGCTGGCGATGGATGGAATCCATGGCCTGGCGCGTCGGCTGGATCACCGCGCGGGTTTCGAACATGAAGGCCATCGTACCGGTGATGACGTCCGGACGGGACAGGTCGGCATTCGAGGCTTTCTCGAAGGTGGCCGCGTCCGGGCCATGGCCGCTCATGCAGTTGTGCAGCGATGCGCCGCCGGGCACGAAGCCTTCGGCCTTGGCGTCGTACACGCCGTGGATCAGTCCCATGAATTCGCTGGCCACGTTGCGATGGAACCACGGCGGCCGGAACGTGTCCTGCGCCACCAGCCAGCGCGGCGGGAAGATCGCGAAGTCCAGGTTGGCCGTGCCCGGGGTATCGGAGGCTGACGTGAGCACGGTGAAGATGGACGGATCCGGATGATCGTAGCTGATCGAGCCGATGGTGTTGAAGCGGCGCAGGTCGTACTTGTACGGCGCGTAGTTGCCATGCCAGCCGACAACATCCAGTGGCGAATGACCGATGGCGGCGCGCCACAGGCGACCCTGGAACTTGGCCACGAGTTCGAACTCGCCCTCCACGTCTTCAAAGGCGGCGTGCGGCGTCAGGAAGTCGCGGGCGTTGGCCAGGCCGTTGGATCCGATCGGACCCAATTCGGGCAGGCGCAGCGCGGCGCCGAAGTTTTCGCAGACATAACCGTGCGCCACATGCGCATCGTCACCGTGGCCACCGACGCTGTCGGGCAGCTCCACGCGGAAGCGCACGCCACGCGGCAGCACGGCGATTTCCTGCGGCTCGACTTCAATCACGCCCATTTCCGTCAGCAGGCGCAGCCGCCCCTGCTGCGGCAGCACCAGCATTTCGGCGTCGGCGTTGTAGAAGTAGCGGCCGAGCATCGAACAGTTGGCCGCATAGACATGGATGCCCACGCCGGCCTGCTGCGCAGCGCCGCCGTTTCCGGCGATCGTAAACATTCCTTCGATGAAATCGGTCGGCACCAGCGGCGCCGGCATCGGGCTCCAGCGCAACTGGTTGGGCGTGGCGGGCATTTCATCAAAGCGGCCGTGGAAGCTGCCCTCTTCCAGCATTTCGAAGGGGCCGTGCATGGCCGCCGGACGGATGCGATAGAGCCAGCTGCGCCGATTCTGGTGCCGCGGCGCGGTGAAGGCCGTGCCGGACAGTTGCTCGGCATACAACCCGTGCGCCACGCGCTGCGGGGAGTTGCGGCCTTCCGGCAAGGTTCCGGGCAATGCTTCGGTAGCGAATTCGTTGCCAAAACCCGACTGGTAGCCGCGCGTTTCCATCGCGTGCCCCTGCATCACGCGCCCCGGCATCACAGCACCCCGCGACGCATCTGGTCGCGTTCGATACTCTCGAACAGGGCCTGGAAGTTTCCTTCGCCGAAACCTTCATTGCCCTTGCGCTGGATGATCTCGAAGAAGATCGGGCCGACCGCGTTCTGGGTGAAGATCTGCAGCAGCTTGCGCTGCTTGGTTTCCAGGTCTGCGTCGATCAGGATCTTGTTCTTGCGCAGGCGCGGCACGTCTTCGCCATGATTCGGCACGCGTTCATCGATCACGTCGAAATAGGTCGTGGGCGTATCCAGGAATTCCACGCCGGACGCGCGCATCGCTTCCACCGTGCCGTAGATGTCGTCGGTGAAGCAGGCAATGTGCTGGATGCCCTCGCCCTGGTAGGCGTTGAGGTATTCGTTGATCTGCGATTTCGGGTCGTTGGATTCGTTCAAGGGGATGCGCACGACGCCATCCGGCGCGGTCATCGCCTTGGACACCAGGCCGGTCTTGACGCCCTTGATGTCGAAGTAGCGGATCTCGCGGAAGTTGAACAGACGCTCGTAATAGTCCGACCACTTCTGCATGTTGCCGAAGTAAAGATTGTGGGTGAGGTGGTCGATGAAGGTCAGGCCGAAGCCGACCGGGTTGGCGTCGGCGCCCGGAATCGGCAGGTAATCGCCGTCGAAGATGCTGCCCTTGTCGCCGTAGCGGTCCACGAGGTACAGCATGCAATCGCCGATGCCTTTCACGACCGGCGCATTCACGGCCTTGCTGGCTTCCTTGTCGGTGATCTGCTCGCCGCCATTGGATACGACCGTGGCCAGCACTTCAGCCGCGGGCCGCTGGAAACGGATCGCGAATCCGCAGGCGCAGGGGCCGTGCGCGCGGGCGAAATCGGCCGCGAAGCTATCCGGGTCTTCATTGACGACGAAATTGACGCCGCCCTGGCGGAACACGGTGATGGCACGCGACTTGTGCCGCAGCACCGCGCTGAAGCCCATGCGACGGAACAGTGCGTGCAGGGCTTCGCGGCTGGCGGCATCCGGGGCGGCGAATTCAACGAATTCGAAGCCGTCGATGCCCATCGGGTTGGCGAAGGTGGTCGGCTGCATGCCGAGATTGGGTTGCGCGCTCATGGGTGGCTCCTGGATCGGGGCTTGCGGTACGGTGCGCGATTATATAGTTTCATATGAAACCAATGGCAAGTATTCGTCCCGGATGAACCGATGAGCAACAAGTCCCACCCCGACCATGCCGTGCTGGAACTGGACCGGTTCCTGCCCTACCGCCTGTCGGTGCTGTCCAACCGCATCAGCCAGGACATCGCGGCGCTGTACGGCGAGCGCTTCGCCCTGAACGTGACGGAATGGCGGATCCTGGCGGTGCTGGGCCGTTATCCGGACCTGTCGGCGACCGAAGTGGCCGAGCGCACCGCGATGGACAAGGTCGCGGTGAGCCGCGCCGTCACGTCCCTGCTGGGAAGCGGCCGTTTGAAACGACGTTTGCATGGCGATGACCGCCGGCGCTCGGTGCTGCAGCTGTCGGCCAAGGGTTACCGGGTGTACGACGAGGTGGCGCCCCTGGCGCTGGAATACGAACGCCGCCTGATGGACGGACTGCTGCCGGATGAGCGCTCGGCGCTTGATCGACTGCTGACGCGCATGGAAGAACGCGAGCGCGCCACGCGCGACGGTTGATCACGCCAGGCCTGTCCAGGGCCGGCATAGCCAGCGGAAAAGAAAACGGCGACCCGAAGGTCGCCGTCCAAACTGGAACAAGAGCATCGCTATCGAAGCTGCGCGTTATTTGACGCCGTGCATCAGCTTCTGGATCAGCGGGGCGATCAGGAACAGCAGCACGCCGCCGCCCAGCAACACCCAGAAGCCGAAGGTGTAACCCTCGAGTGCCGAGGCCGCGGTCATGCCGGTCTCGCCGCTGACTTCGCTGGCGAAGATGCCGGACAGGTTGTTGCCGATGCCGGTGGACAGGAACCAGCCGCCCATGCCCAGTCCGACCAGGCGCAAAGGGGCCAGCTTGGTCACCATGGACAGGCCGATGGGCGACAGGCACAGCTCGCCGATGGACTGGATCACGTAGACCGCGAACAGGGTCCAGAACGGGATCTGGCCAGCATCGTTGAGCATGCTGCCCAGCGCGACCATCAGCAGCAGGAAGGCCAGGCCGTTGAAGATAAGGCCCAGGCCGAACTTGCGCGGGATGCTCGGGTTGGCGCGGCCGAGCCGGATCCACAGCCAGGCCATGATCGGCGCGAAAGCGATGATCGCGATCGAGTTGACCGACTGGAACCAGCCAACCGGGAAGGCAAAGCCGAACACGTTCTTGTCGACGATCTTGTCGGCCAGGAAGGTGAAGGAACTGCCTGCCTGTTCGAAGAACATCCAGAACAGGATGTTGAATACGAAGATGATCAGCATGGCGATCGCACGGTCGCGGGCCACGGCGCCATCGCGGAAGCCCTCGATCATGATCATCGCGCACAGCAGCACGAACATCGGGAACAGGACGTAGTACTGCAGGCTCTTGGCGTTGATCGACAGCAGGAAGTAGATCAGCGGGATCGACAGCAACGCGCCGACCAACACGTACAGCACCTTCGCCTTCGAGTCGGACTCCACCGGCGGACGGCCAACCGTGCCGAGTTGGGCGCGACCAAACCAGAACCAGACCAGGCTGATCAGCATGCCGATGCCTGCGGTCAGGAACACGACCTTGTAGGCAGGCATGTCGGGCGAACCGCCGAACATGCGCTCGGCCATGATGCCGGTCAGGATGGGCGCGATGAAGGCGCCGGCATTGATGCCCATGTAGAAGATCGTGAAGCCGGAGTCGCGACGCTCGTCGCCCTGCGTGTAAAGCTTGCCGACCATGGTCGAGATGTTGGGCTTGAACAAGCCATTGCCGGCGATGATGGTGGCGAGGCCGAACTTGAATACTTCCTCGTTCGGCATCGTGATCATGAACAGGCCGGCCGCCATGATGACCGCGCCGAGCAGGATGGATCGTTGGTAGCCCAGGACCTTGTCGGCGACGTAACCGCCGAAGATGGCTGCGGCATAAACCAGCGCGAGGTAGGCGCCATAGATCAGGTTGGCCGACTGCTCGCCGGTCGCGGAGCCAGCATGGAACTGCGCAACGATGTACAGCACCAGCGCCCAACGGATTCCGTAGAACGCGAAGCGCTCCCAGAATTCTGTCATGAACAACATCCAGAGCGGGGCTGGATGGCCCATCACTTGCTTGAATTCTGGAATCGCGACCTCGGATCGAGGCGTGTCTGCAGCACCGCTCATGCGGCTTCTCCCTAGGTATTGACCCGCAAGATGTAACCGCAACCGGGCCGCCCGTCAAACATAAATGCCATGCTGCGTCGCAGCATCAGCCTTTGGCGATCAGTACGGTGCGCACGTCGAGCAACTCCGGGAAGAAGGTCAACTCCAGGGCCTGCTTGAGGAAACCCACGCCCGAGCTGCCACCGGTGCCGCGCCGGAAACCGATGATGCGTTCGACCGTCTTCATGTGCCTGAACCGCCACAGCTGGAAGCTCTGTTCGATATCCAGCAATTGCTCGCACAGGGCGTAGGCCTCCCAGTTCGAGTCGATGTCTTCGTAGATGGCCTGGAAAACAGGAATCAACCGGTCGTCGCGCGCATGCGGAACGGTCCAGTCGCGCTGCACGCGATCAGCCGGGATCGCATGGCCGCGACGATGCAGGTAGCGCAGGAATTCGTCGTACAGCGAAGGCGACTCGAGCGTGCGAACCAGATCGGCCTGCGCTTCCGGGTCGTGTGCGAACACTGCCACCATGTCCGCGTTCTTGTTGCCCAGCAGGAATTCGATCAGGCGGTATTGCAGGGACTGGAAGCCCGAGGCCGGACCGAGCACATGGCGAAATTCCAGATACTCGTTCGGCGTCAGCGTTTCGAGCACGCCCCATTGTTCGAACAGCTGGCGCTGCACCTGCTTCACGCGCGCCAGTATTTTTTGAGTTGGCGCCAGTTCGTCGGCCTGCAGGTGCGCGAGGGCGGCACGCAATTCGTGGATCACCAGCTTCATCCACAACTCGGCCACCTGGTGCTGCACGATGAAAAGCAACTCATCGTGGTGCTGCGGATTCGACAGCGGGCGCTGCGCGGACAACAAGGTATCGAGCTGCAGGTAGCCGCCGTAGCTCAGCCGTTCGCCGAGATCGGTGGTGATGCCCTCTTCAAGGGGGCGCTGGTTCGGGGGCTGGGTCATGGAGGTGGCAAAAATAATTGACGGGACGATCAAAGGGTAACGTATTGTGCGCCGCCACCGCCCCGCAATCGACAGATTGTCATGGAAACGTCGCGGGGCCTCGCATACCATGGCCCGTCATTTTGGGCGGCCCGCTTGGCCGCTCACTCACCGGGGGAGTTTCCATGCGCCATCAGCGACGTCTGTCGTGGTTCGTCTGTGCCTTGTCCGTTTTGCTGGCCCTGCCCCTGCAGGCGCAGGTGCTCATCAGCCAGGTTTACGGCGGTGGCGGCAACTCTGGTGCGCAATACAAGAACGACTTCATCGAACTCTTCAACGCCGGCTCCAGCGCGGTGGACCTGAGCGGATGGTCGGTGCAATACGCATCGTCTGCGGGCACGACCTGGGCCGTGACGCCGGTATCGGGCACGCTGCAACCGGGCCAGTACCTGCTGGTGCAGGAAGCCGCCGGAAGCAACACGCTGGCGACGCCGCTGCCGACGCCGGACAACACCGGCACCATCTCGATGTCCGGCACCGCCGGCAAGGTCGCGCTGCACAACGCGATCACCGCGCTGTCCGGCGCCTGTCCCGTTGCGCAGAATTTCGTGGCTTACGGCGGAGCCAACTGCCCGACGCCGACCGCAACCCTGTCCAACACCACGGCCGCCTTGCGCAAGACCAACGGCTGCACCAACACCAATACCAATAGCGCCGATTTTTCGGCGCTCGCACCTGCCCCGCGCAACCGCGGTACGACCTTCAATCCCTGCGACGGCGGCGGTTTGCCCACCGATCCGACGGCCAGCGCATCGGTCACGCCTTCGAGCGTGCAGGCCGGTGATTCAGTGCTGCTGCGCGTAACCGTGGCGCCGGGCCAGAACCCGCTTTCCACCGGCATCGTGGTCATCGCCAACCTCAGCCCGATCGGCGGCTCCGCTGCCCAGGCACTGTTCAACGACGGCAGCAATGGCGACAGCGTCGCTGGCGACAATATCTACAGCTACTCGGCCACCGTGGACGCTGCGACCGCTCCGGGCCCGAAGGTCATCGGTATCGGCGTCGGTGACGACCAGCTGCGCAGTGCGTCGCTCACCGCGTCCATGTCGGTCGTGCCCTTCCTGACGATCAACCAGTTGCAGGGCAACGGCCTGCTGTCCCCGTACAACGGCCAGAGCGTGATCGTCGAAGGCATCGTCACGGCGCGCAAGAGCAATGGTTTCTTCCTGCAGACCGCCGATGGCGAAGAGGACGCTTCTGCAGCCACGTCGGAAGGCTTGCTCGTCTTCACCGGCAGCGCGCCTTCCGCCACCGCAAGCGTTGGCAATCGCGTTCGCGTGCTTGGCCTGGTTGCGGAATTCAAGTCGAGCAGCAATCCGCACCAGCTTACCGTCACCGAGATCACCGGCCCGAGCCTGACCCTGGTCAGCACGGGCAATGCATTGCCTGCTGCGAAGGAAATCACGCTGGCCCTGGCCAATCCGTCCAATCCGGTTGATGCGATGGAGCGCCTTGAAGGCATGCGCGTCAGCGTCGCGAGCTTGAACGTGGTCGCCCCGGTCGGCGCATTCATCACCGAGTCGAGCGCGGTTTCTCCGTCGAGCGGCGTGTTCTTCGGCGTGTTGCCGGGCGTGGCGCGTCCGTTCCGCGAACCCGGCGTCGGCGCGCTCGACACCACCGTGTTCCCGGGCGGCGTCAATCCGCCGGTGTTCGACACCAACCCCGAACGCATCCGCATCCAGAGCACCGGCCAGTCCGGTGCCACGGCGCTGGGCGCGGACGTGGGCGACGTTATCAACGGCCTGGTCGGCGTGCTTGATTACAGCAACGCCAACTACAGCCTGCTGCCCGATCCATCGGCTTCCATCTCGGTGGTCGCAGGCGCAACGCCCACGCCCGTGTCGGTAAGGAAGACCAGCGAGATCACCATCGGTGGCTTCAACCTGCAGCGCTTCTTCGACGAGACGAATGCGCCCAGCGTCAGCGATCCGGTGCTGACGCCGACGGCCCTGGCCAATCGCCTGAAGAAGACCGCCAACGCGATCTGCGGCTACGTGCGCGCGCCCGACATCCTGGGCGTGATCGAAGTCGAGAACCTCGACATCCTGCAGCGCCTCGCCGCCGGCATCAACGCGGGCAATACGCAGGACCCGGGCAGCTGCGAAAGCAATCCGCAGTACGCGGCCTACCTCGAGGAAGGCAATGACGTGGGCGGCATCGACGTCGGCTTCCTGATCACCGGCGTGGAAGTCGCGCCGGGCGTACCGCGCGTGCAGGTCCTGGAGATCATCCAGGAAGGCAAGGCCGCCACGCTGGCCAATCCAAACGGCACCACCAGCCTGCTCAACGACCGTCCGTCGCTGACGCTGCGTGCGCGCATCAACCAGGCCAATGGCGCGCATTACGATGTCATCGTCATCAACAGCCACCTGCGTTCGCTCACCGACGTCAGCTCCACCGACCCGGGCAGCGACGGCTGGGCCACCGACGGCGCCCGTGTCCGCGCCAAGCGCGCGGCGCAGGCGAAGTACCTGGCCGACCTCGTGCATGCACGCCAGCTGGCCAACCCGGGCGAGCGCATCGTGTTGCTCGGCGACTTCAACGCGTTTGAATTCAACGACGGCTACACCGATTCGATGGGCATCATCACCGGCCGCGAAGCCGGGCCGACCGAAGTGCTGAACCATGTGGACAGCCCGATCACCACGCCGCTGACCAACATGGCTGAGCTGTCGCCGGAAGCCGATCGTTATTCCTTCAGCTTCGATGGCAACGCGCAGTCGCTCGACCACATGGTCGTCAACCAGGCGCTGCTCGATTCCACCACCGGCGTGCGCGCCGAGCATGCGCGCATCAATGCCGACTTCGGTGAAGACAACTACGGCGACTTCACGGTGCCGGTGCGCGTGTCCGACCATGACCCGGTGGTGCTGTTCCTCGATGAGGCCGCGTTCGCCACGGCCGACCTCGCGGCAACGGTGGTCGCCACGAACTCGTCCGTCGTCATCGGCCAGAACGTCGGCTTCGGCGTGGGCGTGGCCAACGGCGGTCCGGATGCCGCCGCCCCGGTGTCGCTGGAACTGCGCCTCGACCTGCCCAGCGCGGGAATGACGGTTCAGCCTGCCAATGGCTGGACCTGCAACGCGCCGGTCATTGATGCCACCGGAACCGATGTGCACTGCAGCATTTCCAACTTCGCCTCGGGTGCGTCGGGCAGCTTCGTGATCGAGGTGCCGACCTCGCGTGACCTGGGCGGCCGCACGCTGACCCTGGGTGCGCAGGTCAGCTCGCCGATGACCGACCTGGCCCCGGCCAACAACAGCAGCAGCGATGCCACGCAGGTCACCGCGTCGGCCGACCTGCTGGCCCGGGTATTCGCGCCGAAGGGTCCGTTGAACAGCAAGAAACTGGTGGTCTTCGGCATCGGCATCGCCAATGCCGGCCCGCACGATGCGCGCAACGCCGTACTGGTGATCGCCGTGAATGCGCCGAAATCGGTGGTCACCGGCTTCACCGACGCGACCGGCAACGGCCTGGCCTGCAGCAATGCCAGCGACACCCCGACCCTCAGCACCTGGAACTGCCCGGTAGGTGAATGGTACGAGGCAGGCCGGTTCGACGGCCTGGGCGTGACCGTCAATCCCTTCTACACACAGCCCAGCAAGGTGCTGAGCGTCGGCGCCAGCTTCAATTCCACCACGACCGATCCGTCGCCGGGCAATAACAGCGCAGCAAAGGCCGTGAAAGTGGTTGGGGCGACAGCCACGCTACAATAGCGGCCTTGGCTGAACCGCAGAAAGCGCGGCTTCGGCCGCGCTTTTTTCGTTTTGGGGCCGGCCTGCGTTGCGCAGCGCCGGCTTGTCGCCAAGATGGCCTGCCTGGGAGGGCTCATGCCAACCGTTGCTACATTCGATATCGAATACATCCAGTACCTGGGCCCAGACGGAACCCTGGTACGCGACGACCTGCCTGAATTCGCCAACGACCGGCAAGCGCTGGTCGAGTTGTTCAAGCAGATGTTGCTGGTGCGCAGCTTCGACACCAAGGCCGTCGCACTGCAACGCACCGGCAAGTTGGGCACGTACGCGTCCTGCCTCGGCCACGAGGCGACCCACATCGGCATCGGCAGCTCCATGCAGTACGACGACGTGCTGGCGCCGAGCTATCGCGAATACGGCGCGCAGTTCATGCGCGGCGTGAAACCGCGCGATGTCCTGATGTACTGGGGCGGCGACGAGCGCGGCAACGATTTCTCCGGCCCGGCGCACGATTACTCCTGGTGCGTTCCGATCGGTACGCAAAACCTGCATGCGGCAGGTGCGGCGCTGGCCTTCAAGCTGCGCGGCGAACCGCGCGTGGCCGTGGCCTGCGTCGGCGACGGCGGTTCGTCCAAGACCGACACCTATGCCGCCATCAACTCGGCCGGCGCGTTCACCCTGCCCTTCATCCAATGCATCATCAACAACGGCTGGGCGATTTCGGTGCCGCGCAAGGCGCAGACCGGCGCCAAGACCCTGGCCCAGAAAGGCATCGCCGGCGGCCTGGAGTGCGTGCAGGTGGACGGCAACGACATCATCGCGGTACGCGCCGCCATGGATTTTGCATTGAAGCGCGCGCGCAACGGCCACGGCGGCAGCTGCATCGAATTCGTCACCTATCGCCTGTCCGACCACACCACCGCCGACGACGCACGTCGCTACCGCGAGGATGCGGAAGTGAAGGCCGGTTGGGAACGCGAACCCTTCCTGCGCCTGCGCAAATTCCTCACCAACGAAGGCGTGTGGAACGAGCAGATGGAAAACGACTGGAAGGCAGAGTGCAACCGCCTGTCGGACATCGAGGTCAACGCGTACCTGGAGACCAAGGCACAGCCGGTCGAGGCGATGTTCGATTTCCTGTATGGCGAAATGCCGCATGACGTCGCCGCGCAACGCGCCGAAGCGCTGAAGTGGGAGAAGCGCTGATGGCTGCCATCACCTTGATCGAAGCGATCACCCAGGCCCTGGCCTGGGAACTCAAGCACGATGAAACCGTGGTCGTGCTGGGCGAAGACGTAGGCGTTAACGGCGGCGTCTTCCGCGCCACCGCCGGCTTGCAGCAGACGTTCGGGTCCGAGCGCGTGATTGATACGCCGCTGGACGAAACCACCATCGCCGGATTGACGGTGGGCTTGGCCACGCAAGGCATGCGTCCCATTGCAGAGGCGCAGTTCGACGGATTCATGTATCCGATGGTGGACCACATCATCTGCCATGCCGCGCGCTTCCGTTACCGCACCCGCGGCCGCATGACCTGCCCGATGGTGCTGCGCGTGCCCTGGGGCGGCGGCATCCGCGCGCCGGAACATCATTCCGAAGCCAACGAAGCCATCTTCACCAACGTGCCGGGTTTGCGCGTGGTCATGCCCTCATCGCCGCAGCGTGCCTATGGCTTGTTGCTGGCCGCCATCCGCGATCCCGATCCGGTGATCTTCTTCGAACCCAAGCGCATCTATCGCCAGTACAAGGAAGAAGTGCCCGACGACGGCGAGGCCTTGCCGCTGGACGTGTGCTTCGTGCTGCGTGATGGCGCGGACGTGACCCTGGTGACCTGGGGCGCGCAAGTGAAGGAAACGCTCGAGGCCGCCGAAGCACTGGAGAAAGAAGGCATCAGCGCCGAAGTGATCGACGTCGCCACGCTGAAGCCGCTGGACTTCGACACCATCCACGAATCGGTGAAGAAGACCGGCCGTTGCGTGATCGTGCACGAAGCGCCGCGCACCGCGGGCTTCGGCGCCGAAATTGCCGCGCAGCTGGCCGAGAAGGCGATGTTCGACCTGGTCGCACCGGTCGAGCGCGTCACCGGCTACGACACGCACATCCCCTTGTTCCGCCTGGAAATGAAGTACCTGCCCAGCGTGGAAAAAATCATCGCTGCCACCAAGCGCACCCTGGCTTCCAGCTGAGGCGGCACGGAGAACCATCATGACCAACAAGACATTTTTCCTGCCCGACCTGGGTGAAGGCCTGCCCGATGCCGAAATCGTCGAGTGGATGGTGAAGGTCGGCGATACGATCAAGCTCGACGAGCCCCTGGTTTCGATGGAGACCGCCAAGGCCGTCGTGGAATTGCCCTCGCCGTATTCGGGCAAGTTGTTGCGCGTCGCTGGCGGTCCCGGGGATGTGATCACCACCGGCGCGTGGCTGGTGGAAATGGAACTCGACATGAGCCTGCCGCAGCGTGCCGAGGCCCAGGACACCGGGCACGCGCATGGCGCCGGCCATGCGCCGCCGCCGGCCGCAACTGTGGGAGCGACCTCGGTCGCGCTTCCCGACACCTCGGGACAGTCGATCGCGGCCGAGGCCGCTCCCACAAGAGCGGCTCCCGCCGATGCGGGAACCGTGGTCGGCGCGATGCAGACCAGTGATGCCGTGCGCAGCGAAACGGCCATCGCCATCGGTGGCGTGAAGGCCATGCCGGCCGTGCGCGCCTTGGCCAAGAAACTCGGCGTCGACCTCAACCGCGTCAATCCCACCGGCGCCGATGGCGTGGTGACGCTGGGCGACGTGAAGCAGGCCGCGGAATCGGGCAGCGCGCGCGCCGGCACGGCCGCCACCACTGCCCCCGCTCGCGCATCGGCCGCCAGCTACAGCGCGCCAGCACCGACGGCACGCGCCACCGTGCCCACCACGCGCCCGGCCGCAGCCCCCTCGCCGATGCGCAACGATTCGATGCCACGCTCGACCGCCGCGATGGACAGCGACGAACCCATCCGCGGCGTCCGTCGCAACATGGTGCGGGTGATGAGCCAGGCCCATGCCGAAGTCGTGCCGACCACGCTGATGGACGACGCCGACCTGCACGCCTGGTCGCACGGCGAAGACATCATGGCCCGCCTGATTCGCGCGCTGGTGCACGCCGCTGCCGCCGAGCCTGCGCTCAACGCATGGTTGAATGCGAAGGAAGGCACGCTGCGTCGCCATTCGCGCGTGGACGTGGGCATTGCGGTGGATTCGCCCGAAGGCTTGTTCGTGCCGGCGCTGCGCAACTGCGACCAACTCGATCCCGGCCAGGTGCGCAGCGAGCTCAATCGTCTTCGCGATGGCGTGAAAAATCGCAGCCTGCCGCCGGACGACCTGACCGGTTACACCGTGATGCTGTCGAACTTTGGTGTGTTCGCGGGCAAGTACGCCACGCCGATCGTCGTGCCGCCCTGCGTGTGCATCGTCGGCGCCGGTCGCCTGCACCATGCCATCGTGCCGGTGCTGGGCGGCATGGAAACCCACCGCATGATGCCGCTGTCGCTGACCTTCGACCATCGCGCCGCCACCGGTGGCGAAGCCGCGCGCTTCCTGCGCGTGATGATCGACGACTTGCAGCGCCCGCACTGACGGCAACTCCACCGCGGAGCATCCCATGGCGCGCCGACTCGCCGGCTTCATGATCGATTGCCAGGATTCGAAACTGGCGATGGCTCGCAAGTTCTGGAGCGGCGCGCTGGGACTGCCGGTGGTGGATGCAAACGAAGGCGGCGAAGGCCGCTACGCATTGCTGGGCACCGCCGCCGGGCACTGGCATGTGGAAGTGCAGGTCGTGGACCACCCGTCGCGCCTGCACCTGGACATCGAAGCCGACGACATCGAGGTCGAGGCCGATCGCCTGGAAGCACTCGGCGCGAAAAAAATCTCCAATCCACGCGGTCGCTGGTGGGTGATGCAGGCGCCGACCGGCCATCGCTTCTGCGTGGTGCGCTGGCGCGGCGATCGCGATGCGGTTACGCCGCCGGTAAAACAGCGTGGCGCGAAACACCGCAGCGGACTGGTCGCGCTGGTGCTCGACTGCCAGGTGGAGTCACTGGATATCGCGATCGATTTCTGGAGCCAGGCCCTGCACCGCGGCGTGGCCAGCCGCGACCAGGATGGCGACGGCAAATACGGCGAGATCGAGACGTCGGACGACGAGCCCTACCTGTTGCTCCAGCGCGTCGATCACGAGCCACGCGCGCACCTGGACCTGCAGACCGATGACCTGGACGCAGAAGTCGCGCGACTGGAAGCGCTGGGCGCGACCCGCGTGAAATTCATCAAGCGCTGGTGGGTGATGCAGGCGCCAACCGGGCATCGCTTCTGCGTGGTGCGCCAACAACCCAACAAGCCAGGCTTGCCGCAAAACGCCTGGACTTGAGCTCCTAGGGCGTCGCTTCGGCCAGGCCTGCCAGAGCGCCTGCCACTTCCTCGACGGCGACATCGGCAGCCAACTCGCCCAGTATTTCTTCGCCCAGGTGCAAGCCAAGATTCTCGACGTGTCGTAGCCCCTCTCCGGCGCTGGCGCGCAAGCGGCCGATCAATTGGCCGACATCACGCGCGGACGCGTGGCCGACGCTTTGCAGCAACAGCCGGCCTTCCGCATCGATCAGCTTGAAGAAAAACCGGCCATCCGCCTCGCGGTACTGCTTGAAGCTGGCCTGCTTGCGCACGACCGGCGCAACCTTCTTCGTCGACGCCGCACCATCGCGCAAATCCCGCAGCCCCACCGCATGCCTCAGCTCGGCGATGAAGGGCGTGGCGATGCGACGCGCCTTGATCGCGCCTTCGTGCAGCACCGCTTCGATCTCGATAGGCCGCGACATCAGGTCTTCGTAGCGCTCGCGCATCGGTGCGACGGTGCCGTCGATCAATTCGAACAAGGCCTGCTTGGCATCGCCCCAGCCGATGCCATCGGCATAGGACTGGCGCATCGCCGCGGCCTGTTCTTCACTCGCAAAGGCCTGGTACAACTGGAACAGCGCCGAGCCTTCGCTGCGCTTGCGCGCGCCGGGTGGCAACGAGTCGGTGACGATGCTGAAAATCAGCTTGCGCATCTGGTCGCTGGGTGCGAACAGCGGAATGGTGTTGTCGTAGCTCTTGCTCATCTTGCGGCCGTCCAGGCCCGGCAAGGTGGCGACCGACTCATCGATCACCGCCGACGGCATGACGAAGTGATCGCCATAAAGATGGTTGAAGCGCGCCGCGAAATCGCGCGCCATCTCGATGTGCTGAACCTGGTCGCGACCGACCGGCACCTGGTGCGCGCCGAACATCAGGATGTCGGCCGCCATCAAGACTGGATACATGAAAAGGCCGGCATTCACGCCGGCATCCGGGTCCTCGCCTTCGGCCACGTTGCGGTCCACCGCGGCCTTGTAGGCATGCGCGCGATTGAGGATGCCCTTGCCGGCAACGCAGGTCAGCAGCCAGGTCAGCTCGGGAATTTCCGGAATATCGGATTGGCGATAGAACCAGACCTTGTTCGGGTCCAGCCCGGCAGCCAGCCAGCTGGCGGCGATCTCCAGCGTGGAGCGCTGCACGCGCAATGGATCCTGCACCTTCACCAGTGCGTGGTAGTCGGCCAGGAAGTAGAAACTTTCCACGCCAGCGCGATGGCTGGCGGCGATGGCCGGGCGGATCGCACCGGCGTAGTTGCCCAGGTGCGGAGTGCCCGAGGTGGTGATGCCGGTGAGTACGCGTTGTGTGTCCATGTTCGACCCGAGACTGACCGGCCTAGTTTAGCGGTTAACCCCATTTGGCTGGGTGGTGCGTTTTTCCCACTACCCAACACGGAGACCCGCCATGAAACGCCGCCTGCCCGCCCTGACCGGAATTCCGCATGCCCTGGCCCTGACCCTGGCCTTGTGCCTGCCCCTGAGCGCCTGCGCGCGCGAGGAAACCCTGCTCGACGTGTCCATCGTGGACGTGGACCAGGGCGAACAACTCAGCCCCATCGCGCATCGCGGCCGCGACTACATTGCCGGCCATCCGGGCCATCGTTTTGCGGTAACGATGCAGAACCTGTCCGGCGAACGCGTGCTCGCGGTGCTGTCGGTGGACGGCGTGAATGCCATCAGCGGCCAGACGGCGGGCGCGTCGCAGGCGGGCTACGTGCTCGAGCCCTGGCAGCGCGTGGAGATTCGCGGTTGGCGAAAGAGTTATGCCGACATCGCCGAGTTCTATTTCACCGACCTTCCCGATAGTTACGCGGCGCGTACCGGGCGTCCCGACAATGTGGGCGTGATCGGCGTGGCCGCATTCCGGGAGCGGCGCCTGCAAGCCATGCCCTACTCGCCGCCCGCGCCGATGATCGGTGAAGCCGGCAAGGCAATGGCAGAGCGATCTTCGGCAGATGCAGCGGGTGCCGGTAACGAGTCCCGCGCGCGCCGCCAGGACAGCGCGAGCGCACCCTCGGCGATGGCCCAGCAAATCGGCACGGGCCATGGCCAGCGTCGTTACGATCCGGTCGCGCAGACGCAATTCGAACGCGACAGCGCGCGACCCAACCAGCGGATCGCCTTGTTCTACGATTCGTTCGAGGCACTGGCGGCGCGCGGCATCATCCGCGCGCGCAACTATGGCCAACAGCCCGAGCCGTTTCCGCTTGGCTTCGTCCCCGATCCGTACTGAGTTATCCGTACCGGGTGGGGCAGGATCAGCGGTTGCCCGCGTCCTCGATCGCCCCGCCGGCGGACTTGATGTCCTTGCCCATGCCTTCAACCGTATGGCAGGCCGACAGGGACAGCAGGACAAGTGCTGAGATCAGGGCAAGGCGGATGCGGCTCATGGCAGGCTCCAGGCGAAGGTGGCCGTAGTCTAGCCATGGAAACTGAACAGCCGCAAGTTCAGTTTCAGCCGCCCACAAACGAACAGGCCGGGCATAAGCCCGGCCTGTTCGTGGAATTCGACAAGCTGCGAAAGGGATTACTGTCCCTTTGCGGTCTCTTCAACTTCCTCGCCCACTTCCTTCACGTCCTTGCCGACGCCTTCCATCGTGTGGCAGGCGGTGACGAATACGGTGCTGAAGCTGAGCAAGAGCAAACTGAATACGAAACGCTTCATGTTGACCTCCAATGATTGGGTACGGCAGATGATTGTTACTGCCAGCCAACTGTACGTGGAATTGCATGAACGCGGCGTGGCCCGGCCAGCGGCCGTCCGGGCTTGGTTCAGGTTGGGGCTCAGTCACGCATCAGGGTGGATTTGCCGAACAGGCTCTCCACCAGGTCCACGGCGAGGATGGCGGTCTTGTTGTGTTCGTCGAAGGCGGGGTTGAGCTCGACGATGTCCACCGAGCCCAGGCTGCCGGCGTCGGCGATCATCTCCATCACCAATTGCGCCTCGCGATAGTTGGGGCCGCCGGGTACGGTCGTGCCGACACCCGGGGCAATGGCCGGGTCGAGGAAGTCCACGTCGAAGCTGACATGCACGTGGGTGTCGGCATCAATGCCCTCGAGCGCTTCTTCCATCGCCCGCTTCATGCCGATCTCGTCGATGTAGCGCATGTCGTAGATGTCGAGCCCATGTTCCTTGACCAGGCGTTTCTCGCCGGCATCCACCGATCGGATGCCGATCTGGCGGATGTCGGCCGCGGCCATGGCAGGCGCGGGCCCGCCAAGTTCGGTCAGCGCCTTCGGGCCGACGCCGCACAGGCAGGCCACGGGCATGCCATGCACGTTGCCGGACGGGGTGACCTCATGCGTATTGAAGTCGGCATGCGCGTCCAGCCACAGGACGCGCAGCTTCTTGCCACGCTCACGGCAATGGCGCGCAACCGCCGTGATCGAGCCGACGCCGAGGCAATGGTCGCCGCCCAGCAGGATTGGCAATTCGCCGGCCTGCAAGCTGGCGTAAACCGCATCCATCACGGCGACGTTCCAGGCTACAACTTCCTTGATATGCCGATAGCCGTCCACCGGCGGCAGCCAGGGATTGATCGGGCCGACCAGGTTGCCCTTGTCATGCACCTGCAGGCCGCGTTCGCGCAGCGCCTGCGCCAGGCCGGCGACGCGCAACGCTTCGGGGCCCATGGAAGCGCCGCGATGGCCCGCGCCAATGTCCGTGGGCGCGCCGATGAGCGCGATCGTAGGGGGTTTTTCCTGTGGGGTCATGCAGTCTCTCCGAGGGACCGAAGGTTAGCAGACCGGGCGCCCACGCGAACCCGCGCCGACGCCCATGACCCGTGACTCCCCGACTCAGGGCTTGAGCGTGAAGCTGGTGCTCGCGGTGCCGCCGGTAATGGTGACCGTCTGCGCCTTGCCGGAGATCTTGCTGCAGGTGACCTGGAAGGTGGTCATGCCGCCCGTCTTCGAATTCCAGGCGAGGTCCACCGACGCGGGGACTTTGCAGGCGGAATGGGACGAAGACAGTGGGATGGTCTCGGTGCCGGAGGTCTCTGGCGCGTCATCGGACCCCACCACCACTGACACGGTGATCGGCTGCGAGTTGTTGGAGTTCATCCAGCTGTTCTGGGCCGACAGGCTGATGGCCAGGGGAGCCGCCGTCATCACGATGGCGTCGGTGCCGGTACCCGTGCCGGTATTGCCGATGGATTCGGTACCGGTGCCGGTACCCGTGTTGCCTACGGAGTCGGTTACCGTCCCGGTGCCGGTATTGCCCACCGAGTCTGTGCCGGTGCCGGTGCCGGTATTGCCGACCTCGTCGGTGGGCGTGGGCTCTTCCGGCGCAGGTGCGGGCGCCGGTGCAGGGGCAGGCGCGGGTGCTTCTTGTGCCTGCACTTGCAGGGGGATGGCCCCGAGCAGGGCGAGAGCGATGATTATCGGTGTGGCTTTCATCTTGGGCTCCTAAGCGGCATTGCTTCCAGCCAGGAAACGGGCAGCGCATGGCGACCCGGGCGGCAAATATTGGCACAAGCCGGGAACTGCCGCTTGACATGCCCGGAGAACCATACGGATGAAGGCTTCCGGGGCAGGCTGGTACACTCGGCGCTGCAGGCTCGGCATCAACGCCGTGGGGAGCATGCGATGCAGGACGTTCCGGGATACGAGTTCATTCGAGAGCTCGGGCGCGGAGGAATGGCGGTTGTCTACCTGGCGACGCAGAAGTCGCTGAAGCGGCCCGTGGCGCTGAAGCTGCTCGACCGAAACGTGCCGGGCTATTCCGAACTTGCGCAACGTTTCATCAACGAAGCCCACACCCTGGCCGGCTTGCGGCATCGCAACATCGTGACCGTCTATGACGTGGTGGAGTCGTCGCAGGGCGATTTCATCAGCATGGAATACCTCGAGGACGGCAGCCTGGCCGATCGCCTGGCGGTCGGCCTGAGCGTGCAGCAAAGCCTGTCCATCCTGGCGCAGTTGGGTTCCGCGCTGGACGCCGCGCATGCGCGGGGCATCGTCCATCGCGACATCAAGCCCGACAACGTGCTGTTCCGCGATGCCGATACGCCGGTGCTCACCGACTTCGGCATCGCGCGGCTGATCGATCCCGAATCGCAGCGCATGACGCAAGCGGGACTCGCGGTCGGAACACCGAGTTACATGTCGCCGGAACAGATTTCCGGCGATCCCATCGACGGCCGCGCCGACCAGTACAGCCTGGGGGCAATGTGGTTCCAGATGCTGACCGGCCACCTGCCCTACACGGCAGACAACACGTCCGATCTTCTGGTCGCCCATCTGGCGCGACCGATTCCCAGCTTGCCGGCGGCGCTAGCCGCGCTGCAGCCGGTGATCGACCGCATGCTGGCCAAGCAACCGGCGGCGCGTTACTCGAACATGGCGGCGATGCTGGTGGACGTGGGTCGCCACCTGCTGCGCGCGCCGGAATTGTTGCGCGCGCCGCCCGGCACCGCCCAGGTAAGTCCGACCGAACGATTGCACCAGTTGGGCTTCCCCACGACCGGCGTGCAACACACGCTGACCACCAGCCAGACCCGATTGCTCGATACACCGCGCGAGTTGTCCCAGCCTGCCCTGCCCGTCATGAAGGGAAAGCGCTTTCGCATCGTCGTGATGTCGGTGGTCGTCGTTGCCCTTGCGCTCGCTGTGGGCGGCTTGCTGTATCGCGATCGCGATCGCGGCGCGACGGCGGCCGACAACGCTGCGGTGTCGACAGCTTCGTCCGCGACGACGGATGCGCCCTCGGCCGAAGCGACTTCGGCGCGATCCATTGCCGTGCTCCCGTTCGCCGACCTCAGCCAGGAAAAAGACCAGGCCTACATGTCCGACGGCCTGGCCGAAGAACTGTTGAACCTGCTGACGAAAGTCCCGCGCCTGCGCGTGATTGCGCGCACGTCCTCGTTTTCGTTCCAGGACAAGTCGGTGGATGTGGCTACCATTGCCAAGGCCCTGGACGTGGACCACGTATTGCAAGGCTCGGTGCGTCGTTCCGGCAAGCGCATCCGCATCAGCGCGCAGTTGATCCGCGCGCAGGACAGCGCGCAGGTGTGGTCGGAAACCTACGACCGCGACGACAACGACGTGTTCGCCGTGCAGGATGAAATCGCCGCCGCGGTGGTCGGGCAGCTGAAGATAAAGCTGATGGGCGAACCGCCGCACACGCAGAAGACCGATCCCCAGGCATACGCCTTGTTCCTGAAAGCGCGCCAGGCCGGACGCCGCGGTGATGCGCAGGGCCTCGAACAGGCAGTGACTCTCTATCGCCAGGCCATCGACATCGATCCCGCCTACGCGCCCGCGTGGGTGGGCCTGTCGTCGAACTATGCCAACCAGGCCAACAGTGGCTTGCGGCCGATGGATGAAGGCTTCCGCCTGGCGCGCGAAGCCGTGGACAAGGCGCTGGAAATCGATCCCGAATTCGCCCGCGCACATGCGCAGATGGGCTATATCGCGATGAGCCACATCGGCGACCTGCAATTGGCCGCCGTGCACCTGCAGCGCGCACTGGTGCTGGCGCCGGACGATACCGGCGTCATCCTCAACGCCGCGCGGCTGGCGCAGGCCCTGGCCCGCGTGGACCAGGCGACGTCGTTCGACCAACTGGTGATCGCGCGCGACCCGGTGAATGCCCGCGCGCACTACAACCTGGGCGTGGACTACCTGTATTCGAATCGCGTGGACGAAGCGATTGCCAGCTGGCAAACGACCATCGCGCTCAGCCCCGGCTTCATCGGCGCCTGGTACAACATCGGCACCGCGCAACTCGCGCGCGGCCAGAGCGAGTTGGCGCTGGCGTCCTTCCAGAAGGAACCGTCGGAAGTCTGGCGCCTGATCGGCCTGCCCATGGCCTACCACGCGCTCGGCAAGAAGGCCGAATCCGACGCGGCCCTATCCAGGCTGATCGCGGAACACGCCACCGATTCGGCCTACAACATTGCCTACGTGCAGGCCTTCCGCGGCGAGCACGACCAGGCCTTCCAGTGGCTTGAACGAGCCATCGCCTACAAGGACACCGGTTTGTCGGATGTCGCGTTCGAGCCTGCCTTCGACGGCATGCGCAAGGATCCGCGTTGGGCGCAAATGCTGCGCAAGCTTGGCAAGTCGCCGGAACAACTGGCGGCGGTGAAGTTCGACGTGAAGCTTCCCGAATAGTCAGGCGATCGGCTGGATCAATTGCGGACCGTTGCTGCGCGGGTTGCCCACCGCGCGGCTGACCGGATGCCAGGCCAAGGCCGGCAAGGGCGCGCTCAACGCGATGGCCATCGCTTCGTCGCCTCCGGCATGCAACCAGGCGTGCAGCACCTCGCCCGACAACATCAGCGGCGTGCGGTCGTGCAGTTCGACCATGTCGTCGCCGGCGGCCGTGGTGATGATGGCAAAGCTGCGCAGCCACTCGCCTTCGGGCGTCTTCCAGTTTTCCCAGATGCCGCCGAACAGGATCATCGGCCGCTCGGAATCATGGATCCAGTAGGGCTGCTTGATGCCGTCTTCAGGGCGCCATTCGTAATAGCCGCTCGCCGGCACGATGCAGCGACGCGCCTTCCACGCGCTTCGGAAAGAGGGTTTCTCGGCGACGGTTTCGATGCGCGCATTGATCAATGCCGCGCCGGCCTTGATGTCGCGCGCCCAACTCGGCACCAGGCCCCAGCGAAGTTGTTGCGCGAGGGCGCCTTTCCCCTCACCCAGGATCGTCCAGACCGATTGCGTGGGCGCGATGTTGAAGGAAGGCTGCGGCTCGACATCGGGCACGACCAAGTCGAGCCCTTGCGAAAAGGCGTGGACCTGGGCCCAGGTCATGTCTTGCGAGAATCGGCCGCACATGGCCGGAGTTTAATCCCGACGGTGGCGGGAAAGGAGTTGCGGGAGAGTGTGGTGCCGACACCCGGATTCGAACTGGGGACCTACCGCTTACAAGGCGGTTGCTCTACCAACTGAGCTATGCCGGCATGGCGTGGATTCTACCGGTGCGGGGCGGGAATTCGAAATGCCGCGTTCAGTTGCACGGTGCGGCTTGGGCCTGAAGCGCGGGATCGGGCAAGGTGGTTTTCCAGTCGAGCCCGGGCAGCGCCGCCACGTCGATCCACCATTGCGCCACCTGTTCGGTGCGCGGCTCTATCACCGGGCTGTAGCCCAGCGCCGCCACGGCCTCGCGCCGCTGCGTGGCGTTGTCCAACTCGCGGAAGATGCCCAGCGACACGGTGTTCTCGTCGTCGCCGGCGGTCACCACGTAGTAGTCGGCGATGCCCTTGGCGGAAAGCGCGCGCGCGGTTTGCAGCGCTTCGGCGCGGTTCGCGGCCGGCGGCAGGTAGACCCGGTAACCACGCAGCGCGACGGCCGGCACCTCCCGAAACTGGATGCGCTCGACACGCGGCAACATCAGGTCCATCGCCAGGCGCAATTCCGCTGGCGTTCCGAACGGGCCGATGCTCAGGCAAACCGCATCGGGGCTGAGCTCGGTAGGCGCTTCGGCGAGTTCTGCAGAATCAACCACCGGCTTGCGCTCGGCTTCACTCAGCAAAACCAGCGAGGGCACGTCCTTGTCAGTCGCGGGCACGGTAGCGGCCACTGGTTCGCGATGGCTGGCCCACCACACGGCGACGCCCACATTCATGCACAGCAACAGTAGGATCAATGCACGCAGCAGCATTCAGCGCTCCTGGGCATGCACGTAAATCGCCAGGCCGTCGACCACCAGCGCGGGCAGGTGCATCACTGGCGCGTATTCCACATCCGCCAGCAGCGTTGCGCCACCACCACCCACCAGCAGCGTCGGAATCGTGCCCAGCCGTTCGCGTGCCTTGCGCAGGCTGCGCTCCACCAGGCCCAGCGCGGCGCCGCGACAACCTGAGGCGATGGCATCGGCGGTGTCTGCCGCAAAATCCGTGGCCTGGCCTTCGGCCAGGTCGAGTTGCTTGAAGCCGGCGGCCAGCGCGGCGCGCATGCGCGCGGGCATCGGCGCGATCGACCCGCCCAGGTGCCGTCCATCTTCGGCAAGCAGGTCGATGGTCAGCGCGCTGCCCGCCGACACCAGCAACCACGGGCCATCGTCGCGTTCGCTGGCGGCAACCATGGCAAGGAATCGATCCACGCCCAGGTTCGCAGGCTCCGCATAGGCGATGCGCAGCTTGCCGAATTCCGATTGGGTCTGGACGCGATGCACGCGAAGCCCGTGTTGTTCAAGCGCGGCAACCAGCACCGCCGTCCGCTCTGTCGATGCCACCGATGCGAGCCATAGCTCGTCGCTGCTTCCGGCCACGCCAAAATGTTGCATCAGCATCGGCAAGGCGTTGGGCTGGTCGTGGCCGATGGCAAGGATCTCGCCGCGCCGGCCCTGTGCGTCGAGCAGGGCGCATTTCAGGCGGGAATTGCCCAGGTCGATCAGCCAGCGTTTGCGAACGGTCTTCATGCCGGTCGAAGGCTGACTTCGCCCCCGTGAAAACTGCGTTCATGCCCGTCTTCGCCGCGCAGGCGCAGGGCGCCGTCGGCGTTTATGCCAAGACTCATCCCCTCGAACTGCTGCACCCCGTCCGTTACCCGCACCGCCGCGCCGCGCAGCGCATCCAATGCGTGCCAGCGCGGCAGGAAGGGCGCGAGGCCTTCATCGTCGAAACATTGCAGCGCTGGCAGCAGCGCGCCAAGCAGGCGCGCCGCAACTTCGTTTCGCGATACATCGCCAGCGCCCAGCTGCGACAGGTCGCACCAGGCCTGGTCGATGCGGCGCGCAGCGTCATCGGGCATGCGCACGTTCAATCCCATGCCGATGATGGCGCTGCAACCGGGCGGATCATTGCGCAACTGCACCAGGATGCCACCGAGCTTGCGCGCGTCCACCCACAGGTCGTTCGGCCATTTCAGTCGCACGCCGCCGAAGCCCATGGCGTGCAGGGCCTCGGCCGCGGCCACGCCGACCACCAGGCTCAGCCCGGACATCGTAGCCAGCGATCGCGAGAATCGGCGCGACACGCTGAAGTAAAGATTGGCCGATGCCGGCGATGCCCACGGCCGACCATTGCGCCCGACCCCGCCGCTTTGATACTCGGCGAAGAAAACGGCGCAGCCCTGCGCAGGCGCGCCCGCCGATGCCGCATCGATCTGCGTGGAAACCGTTTCGCGGGCAATGGACAACGACGACAATTGCGACAACGCGTCGCCGCCCAGCGAACTGCGGACGAACGCCGCATCGAGCAACTCGACATCATTGCGTTCAAGCGCGCGCGGCTTCATGCGCTTTTCTTCGACAGCCAGCGGCCCAGCACGCGCACGCGCTCGAAGCGCGATTCGGTGCCGGCGCGCAGGCGGGCGATATTGCTGCGATGGGTGAACACCAGCAGCGCGGCGGCGGCCACGCAGAAGCCAAGGCGGATGGCGTCGCTGCCTTCAACCAGCGCCACCAACACCAGGCTGACGCCGGCGAGCATGGTGGCGAGGCCGACATAGCCACCCCAGGCCAGACTGACCACCCACACCAGGAATACGGGCAACAGGACCTGCGGCCAGACGACTGCCAGGCCGCCGACCAGCGTGGCCGCGCCCTTGCCACCGCGGAAGCCATGGAAGATCGGCCAGACGTGCCCCGCGACCGCGGCGAGTACGCAGCCATACAACCAGGCCGGCGACAGCCCGGCCGGCAGGAATCGCCATGCCAGCCAGGTGGCAAGCGCGCCTTTGCCGATATCCACCAGCACGGTGCCGAGTGCGAATTTCAGGCCCTGCGTGCGCAGGGCATTGGTGCCGCCGGCATTGCCGCTGCCAATGGTGCGGATATCAATACCGCGTAGTTTTCCCAACAGCAGGCTGCCCGATATCGAACCGAGCAGGTAAGCGGCCAACAACAGCGCGAGGGCAATCCACATGCGCCGATTATGGCGCGATTACCGGCTGCAAGCTGATGACGAGCGCGCCCGGCCCGGCGTGTGCGCCCACCGCAGGACCCGTCTCGGCCAGCCAGGCGTCCTGGCAGTCGATCGAGGATTTCAGCCGCGACAGCAGCAGTTCGCCGTCGGCCGGCGCGTCGCAATGGCCGACGATCACGCGATAGCGCTGGCCCGCTTGCACGCGACGGGCGACGTAACGGGCGAATCGTTCCGGAACATTCTTCTTGCCCATCAACGCGCCAACCAGGCTGAGCTTGCCGATAGGCGTCACCTTGGCGATCGGCGTCAGGCCCAGGCCCTGCACCAGCGGCTTGCCCCACGCGGGAATGCGGCCACCACGCACGGCCAGCGTCAGGTCGCGGGTCACCGCCCAGGTCAGCGTTTGCGAGCGCAGGCGTTCGACCAGCGCCACGATGCTGGCCGCGTCGTCGCCACGCTGCGCGGCTTCCGCTGCGGCGATCGTCAGCAGGGCCAGGCCACCGGCGGCGTTGGCGCTGTCGAAGATGAAGGTTCGATCGGGATGGCCGCGCTGAGCCGCCGTTTCTGCCGACTGGATCGTGCCGGACACGGCGCGCGCCACGCCGAGGTAAACCAGGGACGGATGATGCGACAACAGGAATTCGAACTGCCGGCGGAAATCGCCGGGCGAGGGTTGGCTGGTGCGCGGCAAGACGATTTCTTCGCGCAGCTTCCGGTAGAACTCGGCCGGCGTCAGGCCGATCTTGTCCAGGTAATCCTGGTCGCCGAAGTTCAGGCGCAGCGGCACGACATGGATATTCAGTTGCTCGGCGATGCCCTCGGGCAAGTCGGCCGAACTGTCGGTGATGATGGCGACGCTGCTGCCGCCGGCTGCGGTGCGCGCCTGCGCGCGCATGTCGTCGGCCTTGGTCGATTCCACTCGGCCGAAGCGCGCGGCGATGTCGAACAAAGCCTGGGGATCGGCCACGTGCGCATGCAGGCGGATGCGCGAGTGCGAGCCCGCGACGACCACGCAGGACGCGCCGAGGTCGCTGACAGCCGCGCGCAAGCCGGCGCGGTCCAGCCCTTCGCCCAGCAACAGGCATTCGCTGCACCAGCGATGCGCGGGATCGGCATCGATGACCTCCTGATGCGCTTGCGCGGCTTCCAGGTCGGCCTCGGATTCGGTTTCCAGCGTCTCGGCATCGATCTGGCCGTTGCTGAGGTAGTCGCCGATGCCTTCCAGCAAATCCACGAAACCCTGCGCGCCGGCATCAACCACGCCAGCACTTTTCAACACCGGCAACTGTTGCGGGGTATAGGCAAGCGCTCGACGTGCTTTTTCGAGTGCGGGCGCAAACCAGCCACGCAGGTCGTCGACCCGTCGGTCCGGGTCGAAGGAGTCGGCAAAGGCGCTGATGACGCTGAGGATGGTGCCCTCGCGCGGCTCGGCCAGCGCCTGCCGCGCGGACAGGGAACCGGCGCGGATGGCGCGCGCCATGATGCCGGGCTCGATGGCGGCGCGGTTGCCGATGCTCTCGGCCACGCCGGTGAAGAACTGGGCCAGGATGGCGCCAGAATTTCCGCGCGCGCCGTCGATGGCGTCTTCCCCTACCCGGCGCATCAACTCGCCGGCGCCGGCGGTGCGTCGGCTCAGTGCGCCGGTCAGCACACTACCCAGGGTGAAGGCGAGATTGCTGCCGGTATCGCCGTCCGGCACCGGGAACACATTGATCTTGTTGAGGACATCGCGGTCGGCGATGACCCGGCGGGCGCCCGCGATCAGGGCCCTCCGAAGGGCGGGGCCGCGGATGCGGAGTCTCGGTGCTTGCAGGGCAATGGCATTCATCGTCGCGAAGTCTGCCGCATGCCGCGTGAAGCGCCATGCTGCGCTGCATCATGGCGCTGCGGAAGTCGCAGGTTCCAGCTACACTTGGCCAATGCAACTATTTGCCCATTCGGCGCATCTGACCTTGCATGACCCGCCATGAGACCGCCGAAATGTCCCGTTTGCTGCTGGCCCTGAGTCTGTTCGCCTTTGCCGCGATTGCGTTGGCCAACGAGCCCACTGCAACCGACGACACGCCCTCGGCCAAGCCGGGCAAACCGGCTGCGACCGCCAGCAGCGAATCCGAAGCACCGGCGGCACCGGCTGCGCCCGCGCCTGCACGCAGCAGCACCACGCGCCCCGCGCTTCCGCGCTGGCACAGCCTGCTTCCGGGAATGATCCGCTAGTTCAGAACAGTGGCGGGAAATGCACGGTGAAGCGTGCGCCACCCAGTTCAGTCGAACGCTCGACCTTCAACTCGCCACGATAGGCGCGAACGATGTCCTGCACGATCGCCAGGCCGATGCCATGGCCGTGTACGCGTTCGTCGCCACGCACGCCGCGTTGCAGCAGGTGGTCCACATTTTCGGCCGGAATGCCCGGGCCATCGTCTTCAATCGCGAAGAACACACCCGGCCGGCGATTGCCGTTGGCCGGCTCGACCTTCACGGTCAGCAACACGCGTTGCTTGGCCCACTTGAAGGCGTTCTCGAGCAGGTTGCCCAGCAGTTCCTGCAAGTCGCCGATCTCGCCATAGAAGCTGGCGTCGGCATCCACTTCGAATTCGCAGAACACGCCCTTGCCGATATAGACCTTTTCCAGGCTGGCGACGATTTCCTCGGCGCGCGGCTCGATGCTGATCGGCGCGGAGAACAAGGCATGGCCGCTGCGCGCCGCGCGCGACAACTGGTAGGACACGATTTCATTCATGCGCTGGATCTGCGCGGCCACTTCACTACGAAGCTCGGCTTCGTCCGCGCCGGAATCCAGGCGCGAACGCATCACGGCCAACGGCGTCTTCAAGCTATGCGCCAGGTCGGCCAGCGTATTGCGGCTCTGGTCGAGGTGCGTGTATTCGCTTTCGATCAGGCCGTTGATGCTGTCGGTGATCTGCTGCAGTTCCGGCGGATGCCGTCCCGACAATCGGTCGGCGACGCCGCGGCGCACGCGGGACAATTCACTTTCCAGCACGCGAAGGGGTTGCAGGCTCCAACGAAGCACCAGCATCTGCACCAGCAACAGCAACACCGCGGCCATGCCCAGGTAGCCCCACAAGGACGCGCGGAACACGCCGACCTGGCGGTCAAGTTGTTCGGCGTCTTCGTAGATGGCGATGGTGAAGCGGGTGATGGTGCCTTCCTGCCCGGTCTCGCCCTGTTCCCAGGCAACGCCCGTGCTGAAGCGGTAGTACTTGTGCGCGATGCCCTTGTCGTCGACAAAGCCTTCAAGCTCCGGCTCGAAGCGTTGCTCGCCCGCCTTCAACAGTTCCGGCTCGGGCAGGTTGCGGCCGAGTACCGAGGGCGAATTCCAGTGCAGGGTCTTGCCGCGCACCACCGCATACAGGCCGCTGCCCGGCTGGCGGAAACGCGCATCCGGCGCCTGCCCTTCGGGCGGCTCGATCAACTGGCTGTCGCGGGTGAATTCGAACGCGCCCAGATAGGCATACGCGTCGTTCTGCAGGCGTTCCTGCAGGTTGCTGATGGCCGTGCGCTGGAAGGCCTGGTCCAGGGCAATACCGGTCAGCCCCAGAAAGGCAACAAGGCCAAGGCTCGCCGCAAGCAGCTGGCGGGCATGCAGTGAAAGTGCACGCCTCGCCACTCGCGGGGCCTTCGCGACCTTATTCGCTACGCGGGATAGCGAACCGATAACCGCGGCCACGGACCGTCTCGATCGGCTTCAATTCGCCTTCCGGATCGAGCTTCTTGCGCAGGCGGCCGATGAAGACCTCCAGCACATTGGAATCACGATCGAAATCCTGCTGGTAAATGTGCTCGGTCAGGTCGGCCTTGGACACCAGCTCGCCGGCATGCAGCATCAGGTACTCGAGCACCTTGTATTCGTAGCTGGTCAAATCCACGCCGGCGCCATTGACGCTGACCGTCTGCGCGGAGAGGTCGAGGCTGACCGGACCGCAATCGAGCGCCGGCTTGCTCCAGCCTGCGGCGCGACGCAGCAAGGCATTGATGCGGGCAAGCAGTTCTTCCACATGGAAGGGCTTGACCAGGTAATCGTCGGCGCCGGCCTTCAGGCCTTCCACCTTGTCCTGCCAGCTCGAACGCGCGGTCAGGATCAGGATCGGGAATTTCTTGCCTTCCGAACGCAGGTTGCGAACCAGGTCCATGCCCGACATCTTGGGCAGGCCAAGGTCGATCACGGCGACGTCGAACGGAAGTTCGCGACCGTGGTACAGGCCTTCTTCGCCATCGGCTGCGGCATCAACGGCAAACCCTTCCCGCTTGAGGCGGGCGGTTAGCGTTTCCCGGAGCGGGGCTTCGTCTTCGACCAGCAAAATACGCATGTCGTCTCCTCGGGTGGATCCGGCTGCGAGCCAGATCCGATTACTGTGGCGGGTCTTCGTCCGAATCGCTGGACGATTGTTTTTGCTTGTCCCTGCCTTTGGCAGGGCGATCCCTGGTCGGTGGATTGCTGGGGTCGTCCTGCACGACGCGCACACGGCCGTCTGCAGTCAGGACCTTCAGGCGATACACCTCGCGCCCGTCACGTTGCATAGGTTCGGCCCGAAGGACCTCACCGCCAGTCTGCCGTTCCACCCGCCGGACGGAGTCCGGCAGGGAGCCACGGTTACCCTTCGCCGGCGCCTGGGCAGGGCCCTGGGACGGCGGGTCGGTTGGCGGGGATTGCGCCCAAACGCTGCCCGTTCCGACCAGAATGGCCGCAACAAACAGGGTTTTGACACTTCGAGAGAAGCTAAACATGCGCCGGGATGGTATCCGATGAAAGTGAACAAGCCAAAGCTTGATGGGCGGAGTTTGGGGCTCAGGCGATGAATTCGGTCTGAACCTGAACGGGCAAGGTTCAGTAAACCTCGGCCACGCAGCAGCGCAGGGAGCCGCCGGCCTTCTCAATTTCGCTCATGTCCACGGACTGCAGGGTGAACCCGGCCGAGGCCAGGATGGCGCGATTACTGGGGCTGAGCGCCCGGGCGCCGGCCTGGCTCATCCAGACGGTGTCCTCGGACAGGGCCAGGCAGTTGCCGGCGAAGGCGGTCTTCTCGGCGTCACTCAGGCGCAGGGCCTGGCGCGGGTACAACTCGGCGATGGCCTGGGCAACGGCCGGATCGGCGAAGCCATCGTCGGCGATGACGGCCGCCCTGCCGGCCAGGATGCTGAGCACGACATTGCTGTGGTACTCGTGCGGGGCCAGGTCGAACATCAGCGTGGCGCGCAGGCCGAAGGCCTCGTGCATCGCGGCGGCGCCTGTCGCATCGCAGCGCTCCGACAGGCCGCAGAAACCCAGGCCGCGGCGATGGTCGATGACCAGCGAGCCGGTGAGTTCACAAATGCCCGATTGCTTGCGCAAGTCCACTTCCTCGTAGCGCAAGACATCACGGAAGAAGCCGCGGATGTCGGCGCGATCCACTTCCGCCTGCCGCACCGGATGGCGCATATGGCCGAGGATGAGTTTGCCGCGCGCGGTGGCGAACACATTGTTGGGAAATTGCGCGTCGGGCGTTTTTTCATTGCCGGGAAAGCAGATCGTCGGAAGTGATTGCGACAGTGCGCGGTGCAGCTCGCGATGCTGCTGCAGCGCGAGTTGCGGATCCACTGAAACGCGCAGGTCCATGTACAAGTTGTCGCTGGCCGATTGTTCGGCGAGGGAAAAACCTTCCGGCGCAATCAGGAATGCCGCCTTTGCCGTGGCCGGGCCAAAATCGGTTGGCGCATTGCGGGCGAAGTCGCTGAATTTGCCGATGTCGCGAGTGATCACGCCGCTTGCTCCGAGGGTTGGGTGGCGGCGATGGCCTTTTCCAGCAGAGCCAGCCCGGCATCGCTGCGCGGCGCGCCTTCGCTGAGGATCTGCCGGTAGGCGCGGCCGCCAGGTTGCGCGTGGTACAGGCCGAGGATGTGCCGGGTGATGTGCTTGAGTGCGAGACCCTTGTCGAGATGGCGCTGCACGTAGGGCAGGTACTCGCGCAGCAAGGCTTCGCGTGTGCGCGGTTCGCGACCCGACAGTGCACAGTCGAGCAGGTGCAGCCGGTAAGGTTCGTGATAGGCCATGCGGCCGATCATCACGGCATCGACGTGGGCGAGTTGTTCGACGCAAGCCTCTACCGTGGCGAGGCCACCATTCAAGCTGATGCGCAGCGCGGGGCGTTCCTGTTTCAGCCGGTGCACCCAGTCGTAACGCAGCGGTGGAATGTCGCGGTTCTCCTTGGGCGACAGGCCGCTGAGCCAGGCCTTGCGTGCGTGCACGATGAAGTCCTGGCAGCCGGTGGCGGCGACCGTGTCCACGAATTGCAGGAAGGCGTCGTAGTCCTCCTGTTCGTCGACGCCAAGGCGGCACTTCACTGTGACTGGAATCTTCACCGCATCGATCATGGCGGCGATGCATTCGGCCACCAATGGCGGTTCCTTCATCAGGCAGGCGCCGAAGCGACCGGCCTGGACGCGGTCCGACGGGCAGCCGACGTTGAGGTTGACCTCGTCGTAGCCCCACTGCTCGCCGATGCGCGCTGCATCGGCCAGATGTTTCGGATCGCTGCCGCCGAGTTGCAGTGCGACCGGATGCTCGCTGTTGTCAAAGCCGAGCAGTCGCTCGCGATCGCCGTGCAGGATTGCCTGCGCGTGGACCATTTCCGTATAGAGCAACGCATCCGGCGCCAGCACGCGATGGAACGCGCGGCAATGGCGATCGGTCCAGTCCATCATCGGGGCTATGGCGAGCCGTGGGCCTAATGTTTTCAACGACTTGCCGCCTGAATCAGTGGGTTAGCGTTCCCGGCCATGCCCGGTTATTCCCGGCCTTTCCCGTTGCTTCCCGTCGCGTTGTGCCGCTATTGTGCCGACCAGGGGCCGCGTGGGGCGGTTCGGGGAGTTCCGGCACAATGGCGACGATCACACCCCGCGATGGCGGCTGGCGGGCGCAGGTTCGCAGGAAAGGGCACAAGGCTATCAGCAAGCAGTTCCGCACGAAAGCGGCGGCTGAACGCTGGGCGCGAGGCGTAGAGGATGCCGTAGCGGCAGGGGAGTCGCCCGAGGCGCTGGCCCTGACCGTGGTGCAGGCCGTTGACCGCTTCCAGAAGGAAACGGAAAAGGACAAGCCGATCAGCGCGACCAAGGCCGGGAACCTGAAACAGTGGCGGAACGGGACAGCGGGGGAGGTTTTGCTCGGGGCGCTAGAGGCCCGGCACATCATCGGCCACGCTCAGGCTCGGACATGCGGCCCGGCGACGATGGCGATGGAATTGCAGTTCCTGCATGAAGTCTTGGAGTACGCCCGCCATGCGTGGAGCATGAAACTAGGCGACCCGATCAAGGATGCGTGGCCTGTGTTGAAGCGTAGCAAGCTGGTGGCGAGGTCGAAGGAACGGGACCGCCGACCCACGGACGATGAACTGGCACGGCTTCGCGTGTACCTGTCCGCGAACAAGCGGATGCCGATGGCTGACCTGATGGACTTCGCCATAGCGTCAGCGATGCGGCTGGGGGAAGTGACGCGGATTGCGTGGGCCGATCTGGACGCGGCCAAGTCGCTGATACTCGTTCGCCAGCGAAAGCACCCGGTCACGAAAAAGGACGAATGGGTGCCACTGCTGACCGAGGCGCGGGCGATTGTAGAGCGCCAGGAGCGCAAGTCGCCGCGTATCTGGCCCCATCACTCGGACAGCGTGAGCCGTGCGTTCCAAGCGGCCTGTGATGCGCTAGGCATCGTTGACCTGCATTGGCACGACTTCCGGCACGAAGGCATCAGCCGATTGTTTGAGGCAGGTTACCGGATAGAACAGGTCGCGCTGATTTCAGGGCATCGGGATTGGAAGTCGCTCAAGCGATACACGAACCTGCGGCCCGAATCGCTGACTATGCTCGGTTAGGCCTTCAACGTATTCGCCGCCGACTCAAGCCGCGCCGTCCAGTTTCTTCAATACCAGCCGAATCAGCCCGATCAGAACCCGGGCCGCCAGCTTCATGAACGCCTTGTCTTGGGCCGTGGTCGTGGTCGCTCGGTCGCGGTAGATGCGCAAGTCCACTAGCGCCGCTTCGGCTTGCTGGCGCAGGGGCAGGTCGTTACCGGTGGCCGCAGCTTCCGCCGCCTTCTCCGCGCTCAGCGTCCAGTCGAACGCCGCGACAATGGCCGCGCCTTGGGTCTTTTGCGCTGCGGTGGCGAACGGCGCGTAGGCCACAACGACAGCGCCCACGTTGCCGCTGACTGACTCCACCGGAACACCGGCATCGTTCAGGCGATTGGCGAGCACTTCAAAGGCTGCGCGGGGCTGGGATAGGTCGGTCATGGGATGATTTCTCGCGCCCACAGGGTGTACTTCGGGAACAGGTTGCCGGGGGTGCTGGTCTTCGTGAACACGGGATAGACCACGCGGGCGGTGGAATCGAGCGCGACGTTCAGCGTCACATCGTTGCGAATGTCTTGGTTGGCCGCCTGCGAAATGGTGGAGGCCGTGCCGAGCGAGCCGCCAATTTGTACTTCTGCGGCGGTGAATTGGTACAGGTTGAACGTCCAGTACTGTGTACCGCTGCTAGTGGTCAGGACGTACATCACCAGCGACATGCGCGTGAGGTAGAGGTTCGCCAGCGAAGGGACGGGCCAGCGCACCGGGGCCGTGGCCGTGGACGAGTACGCGGGGTTGGTGTAATTGGTGCCAGGAACCGGAAACTCCGCGACAGTCATCCACGCCGACGCGGCCGAGTTGTAGAAAATCAGCTTGTCTAGATCGGTGCGGTAGAACAGGTCGTTATCGGACGGGCTGCCGGGGTTGCTGGTGCCGGTGCTGATGCCAGAGCCTCCCGAGCCATTCGCCGCCGCCGTGATGCGGCCCTTCGCGTCCACGGTAATGTCGGCGCTGGTGTACGAGCCTGCCGCGACCGCTGTATTCGCCAAGGTCGCCGCCACCGAGCCGGAACCCGACGCGGTTACATCGCCGGTTAGGGCGGTGATGCCGCCACCCGCAGACTGCGGAACTATCGGCCAGGATTCTTCGTAGTGGTCTTCGTAGATGACAACGGTCTGCCCGCCACGGTCAGGCAGCGCGGCTTCGTTGACCTCCAGCGTGTAGCCGGTATCAGGGTCGCCAAACACGTTGATCGAGCCGCTGGGATGGATAACCGTGGGGTCGTTGTCGGGAATCGCGGCTACGGCCTCGCTGGCGGCTGTGGCGGTGGCTTCGGTGGCGACGAGGCGCGTATGCACACGGCGGAACCAGTCATACCACCAGCGCGTAGGCCGGAAATCAGGCGTGACTAGCTCGCCGTGTTGGCCCGGCAGGTTGGGGTCAACGCTCATTAGCCAGCTACGCCTATCTCGCCTTCGCCTTGAATTACCAACGAGGTCGTTGCGCTTGCGACGCCGGTAAAGAAGTCGGCAGCGTCAAGGCGCACGGAGCCGTACCAGTCCACGTAGCTATTGGCCGCAACGCTCAGGCCGGTTCCTAGGAATTCCGTGCCCGCCGCACTCGCGCCCGTCGCGCCGATGTAGCCCGAGAACGTGACCGCACCTGCGGTTTTGTTCACGATGCGGATATGCCGCAGGATGATGTATTGCGATGAACTGCCCGCGTTCGTGCCGCCAGTAGCGGTGGGCGGGTTCAGGAGATTGCCGACCGCGTTAGCGACCGCGACCGGGCCGAAGCGGAAAACTTTGTTCTGCATGGGGCTTCCTAGTGATTAAACCGGCCCAATCGCCAGCCACGTAAACGCGACGGTGCTGGTAATGTCCGTGGACCCGCTGCCCTCGTCTTCCGCGCCTGCGAAAAGTGAGGCGGTGAAGCCCGTGGTATTCGCGCTGAGTGCTTGCGCCGAGCAACGCGCAGCTGGAGTGTCGGAGGTAACGCCACCAGAAGTCGGGGTGACTTGCACGGTGTAGGGCGTGCCGGAAAATGCAACGCCGAACGTGACGGCTTTCGTGGTCACAACAGACGCGGCGGTAGGCGCGGTATCGCTACCCCATTGCACGCGGATATTGCCGAACGTGAAGCCGCCGGCTGATGTGTTGGTCTGCGTGAAGCTGCCCGGAAGCGTGTCCTCGTCATAGACCGTCGCCGCAGGAAACGCCGTCCACGAAACCGTGGTGCCGTCCGTGCCTACGTACTTGCCGCTGTTGCCGGTGGGGTCGGGGACTTCGCGGATGGCTCGCCACGATGCCGTGACACCATCGGTTCCATACACATCGTCTTCGTTGCCGGTGGATGGGTCTAGCGGAGTGATGCCTCCCGCCTCCTGGCCCTGCACATCATCGCGGGACCAGACAAGCGCACCATCAACGCCGCCGCCCGTGTAGAGCCGAACGCGATATACGCCGTCGAGCCATACGTCATCCTCTGCACGGCCCGATGCGTCCAGCGTGACCGTGGAGCCGAGCGAGGGGGACAGGTCGGCCCCGTCATAGACGTTCTTCGGCGTGGTCGTGTTGTTCTCAAAAAATCTCAACTCACCGGCGGCAGCCACAGTGCCGTCATCGAGCCTGTACTGAGTATTTTGATCGAGTAAGCGGAATCCAGACATTTATTTCGTCCATGAAAAAGCCCGCACTAGGCGGGCTTGGGTGGGGCTTTGTCTCGGGGCGATTAGCTCGACCGAGCGAACTCGCCAAAGTGTCGTCGTCTTGCTTCTGATGCAATCAGTGCGGCGAGGTCAACGTCCTCGTGTACGCCAAGATGTATCCGCTTGTAGTCAACGGTGATATATGCCTGCCATTTGCCAGAGCATCCGTTCCAGTAAACGCCTCGTGCGCCACTGGAATTTTTGGTTGACTTGCAGCTATTCCGAACGTTCTGTGCAGCAGACGCTTCCCGCAGATTGGCTGGGCGATTGTCCGCCCTGTCCCCGTTTATATGGTCAAGGTGGCCGACCGGCTCTCTGCCGTGAAACAAAGCGAACACGATGCGGTGGGCGCGGTAACGCTTAGAGTCAACGGACAGCGACCGATAGCCATACGCGCTATGCCCGCCTGCAATTGCCCCCGCCTTTGCTCGTGACCAGCTCCTATATTCGCCACATGGCCGATCCTGCCTCCAGCGAAGCTCCCCGGTCGCGGGGTCAAGAGAAAGCAGTTCTTTTAGCCGGTCTATATGGGGCAGATTAATGGCTTGCTTCATGCGCGCGATTTTAGCATAAAACCCGCCACTTGGGCGGGTCGGGGATTTGTGTTAAAAGGGGGGCTATGGACAGAGGAACAATGATTGCGATTGCCCTAGCGCCCATCGTCGGGCCGGTGATCTGGTGGGCCTTAACCCGTCCCGGTTTGGCCCTGCATAACTGGCTCTGGAAGCGCCTGCCCGATGGAAGGCTTCGGCGCATCCTGTTGGGCAAGGTCAGCGATAACTGGCTGCCCCACGGCGGGAAAGACCCGAACCCTTAGCGGTTTTCGTCCCGCATCAGCGGAAGCAATCCGGCAGGCAGTACGCGCTGCGGCTGCGACTTTTCAGCCAGCCTTGCAAGCCCCGTCAGCACATTACCGCGCCCTTCGCGCATCATCAGTTGCGCCAGGAAGTCACTGTTGGCAGCGCGTCCCGCTGTTGCGCCTCCCGCAACACGCCCGGCCATGATCGGCCACGCCAGCGGGTTCAGCGATTGCGCGGCCAGCATCCGTTCTGCGGTTCCCGATGATGGCGGTTCCTTGATGCGCTGACCGATGCGGGCAAGCTCACCCAAGCCGCCACGGCTGCCGGTCGCCATTGCTTCCTTGCCGTAGTTGTTGGCAGTCACGCGACTCATCAGCGCAGCCGGTGAAAGCTCGCCGCCGTCGCCCTTGGCTACAAGGTCACGAATCGTCTTGCGGTTGCCGTACTGACGGCGCAGCGCATCCCACGCCGTCTTGTCCTTTGGCGAAATGCTGGCGTCCATCGCCTCACGAATCGCGTTCTTAACGTTGCCCACGAAATGCGCCGTAGTGTCGCCGCGCTTGGTCACTTGCCCGAGCGATGAATCAAGCGCCTGATACGCCTTGCCGGGGACGAATACGCCGCCCTGCCCGGTCTGTGCTGCGTCATAGAATCGCTGCACGGCAGAGCGCACGGCAGAGCCTACTTCCGGCCCTGCGGAGTCGGCTTCTGCAACCGCATCCTCTAGCCGCTTCACAACGTCCGGGGTAACTTTCAGGTCATTGCGCGAGGTCAGCGTTTCAAACTGTTTCGATTGCAGCGCCTTCACCTTGGCGTAAACGTCAGGCGTGACAACGGGCGCGTCTGAGCCAATTTCCTTGGCGACTTCGCGGTTGAACGCCGCCGACTGTTGCGCGGCATGGCCCTTCGCACCGGAGCCGGGAAGCCCCTGCAACGTGGAGGCCATGAACTTCATAAAGCGCGAGTCAGACAACTGCGCCGGGGTCAAAGTGATGCCGCGAGCCTTGGCCGCTTCGTACAAAGCGCGAACTTCGGGCTTGATCGCTTCCGCAGCCCGAGCGCCCGCCTTCTGCAATGCCGGGGCTATCTTCGCGCCGACGCCGCCAAGTGCCGCGCCGATAGCGGTGTTCCCTAGGCGCGTTTCACCCGTGGCTACTGGCTGCGATGCAGCGAACGGAACGGCAGCGGCAGCGCCCTTCAGCACCGTCGAACCCCTGCCGCCATAGCTAACGAGCTTGGCCGCGTTCGCGCCAGGAGTCAGGACTTGGGTGACCGCGCCCGCAGTATTGCCCACGATGCCCGCAGGCGTGTTCATCAGCGCGTCGTCCACCTTCCGGCGTTCGTCAATGCGGCCCTGAATCTCTGCGCTGCGGCTGTTGTCCTGCCCGGTAATCAGCCCACTCATGGTCTGCGGACGCGGGGCCACCTTGTCGGCCACGTTCGCATAGATTTGCGCCAATCCCTGCCCGGTGTCCACGAAGGATTTGCCGAACGCAGCAACACCCGTACCGAACGCGCCCATATCGTTCGTGACGGGGTTGCGGTCGCGGTATTCGGCGGCTTGGCTTTGCAGCAGTTCGGCGCTGCGCTTCTTGGGCTGCCACGCATCCGGCTTCTGATAGTTGGCCTGCGCATAGGCGAGAACGTCCGATTCACTCGCCCCTTCGGGCGCGTTGATTTCGTAGCTCTTGCCGTCAGGCGCGGTGATTCGGTACTTGGGCATCAGTCAACCGCCTTGATAGACCAGCCAGTGTTTGCAGGCGCAGCAGTCGGGGCCGATTGCTGACCACCGATGTTCTGATAAGCCGCCTTCAAGTCGGCCATGTATTCGCGCAACGCCTTGACAGCCGCCTTGTTCACTTCCGGCGCGAGGCGCGAGCTGGGCAGTTGCAGGCTCGCCAAGCGGGACTCAAGGTCGGACTGTGCGCCCACACCAGGAACACGGGTAAGCGCGGTCAGGACCGGCAGAATCGCTGCCGCCGACTGCTCCAACTCTTGCCCCTGCGGCGTGAGGTTGATTGCGTACTGATCGGCAGGGCCGCCGTCAAAGATGCGGTTTCCGGCGATGCTCTGCGCGGCCTTGTCCAGCCGGTCAATCTGGCGCTGCACCGTGTCGAGCTGCGCCATTTTGATGCGATTGCCCTGCCCGGTTTTCTGCGCTTGCGCGTTGCCGGACTGGCCGCCGCCCACGACGAGCCGCTTAATTTCCTCTGGAGTCGCGCCCATCTGGCGGGCCATTTCGACTCGGCGCTGCAACTCGGTCGGAGCCTGTGCGGCTTGCGGCTTCGGCGCACTACGCAACTGCTGACCGCCGCCAAACTGCGACGGGGCCACGTTGCGCGGCGGCAAAGTGACTTGCGACTGATTGCCGCCGTTCGCCATATCCATCATGGCTGCCTCGCGCTGTTCCGGCGAAAGGTCATCACTCAAGCGCACGATGCCCTGCGGGGTTTGGTACATGCCCGGCTGAGGCGCTTGTGGGGCCGCAGGGGCCGTTTGCGGGCCTTGGCCGACCATGACAGGTGCGGCGGACAGATTGCCCTTGTTGACCCCGTAGAAGCCGTTGCCGGTGTCAATGATCTGGTTGTTCGGCGCGTTCTGGCCAAGCTCGCGCACGGAACCGTCGCGCATGATCGCCATGCGTCGGCCCTGTGCATCCACGAACGAGGATTGGACGCCAGCGGCTTGGCCCTTTGCGCCGCCATAAACCTGCGCGATCTGCTGCGCCATGCCGTCAATTTCCGGCGAGTACTCGGGCGGGGCTTCGGGGATTAGCTGCGAAAGCTGCGGGTGCATTTGCTTGTAAAGGCCGGGCCGCATGGACGCAGGCGCATTGACCAGCAAGCTAGCAAACTGGCCCAACTGCTCGCGCTTGCGGTCTTCCTGGCCCTGCATGTCGTTACGCACGGCAAGCGCGTTTCCGCCATTGGCCTGAATGCCGCGCAAGTCGGGTGCGCCGCCTGCCGCGTAGTCGCCCATCAGTCCGGCGAGGCCTTGCGCCTGCTTCTGCTCTCGCGCCTGCCCGAAGGCTCTCTGCGAATCGCCGTAGTAGTCGAACATTTTCAAGCCCTGCATTACCGGCTCCCGAAGTACGAGCTGAGGCCTTGTGACAAGCCACTCAGCCCCGTTCCCCATGCGTTGCCACGGTCGTATGCGCCCTGTGCACCCGCCTGCCCCATCTGGCCGTAGGCTCCGCTGATTTGGTTGGCCGTGTTCGCGCCCAACTGACCCACGCCCGCCGCAGCGTTCTGGCCGAGGTTTGCACCCCACTGGAGCGCGCCACGATAGTTGCCGAGGTTCTGACTGGCGAGGCCGTTCAAGCCCTGCGCCAAGTCCATCGCGTAGCCTCCCGATTGCAGGCGGCCCCGTGCGGATGCGCTGTGGTCTTGGCCGTAAATCATCTGTTCACGGGCGTACTTGTAATCGGGCGAGTTTTCAAAGCCCGAGTAGTCACCGGACATAAGCGACTGCAAGCCACCAAGCCCGCCCGCACCCGTGCCGTAGCCCACGAAGGGCTGTTGGTCTGCGCGGCTCTGGTCGTACTGACGGCGCTGCTCGGCAATCGCGGCTTCCGATGCCTGCGTCTGCGCGTCCTGCGCGTCCCCTGCGGCTCGGTTCTGCAAATAGCCGCCCAACAGGCTCGCGCCCGCACCAATCGCTGCTCCAGGCATCGTCAAAGTTCCTTGATGTAAAAAATCACGTCCATGTGCCGACCGCCCTTTTTGGCAGCGTTCGGAATCGTTGCGGATGCCACAAAGCCCAGCCGTTCCACATACCGGCGAGCCGGTGCGTTTTCAGCGTTCAGCAGGCCAATCACGGCCCGCGCATCGGTGTTCAGTCGCAGCCATGCAAGGGCTTCCACGCCCAAGGTCACGCCCCGCGCCCGATGCTCTGGCAGCACGGCCAAGTGGCCCTCCACCATCACGCCACTGTGGCGGTTGAATACGAAGCAGGCCGCGTCATCGTCGGGCATCAGGTACACGCACGAAGGCGAAGGCATTGGCTGCCAGTCGTCCGGCGTTGAATCGTCGCTAACGTGCGGCCAAATCGCAGGGTGTTTCAGCACCTTGCAGATTCGGTCGGCATCCGTAACGGGTTTCACTCCCCGTCAATATCCGCAGAGGCCGCAATCAGCGTCACGGCGACGGGTGAGGTACATTCCAGCTTCACGACATGATGCCGACCCTGCCCGCAGCGTTTGCGCGTGATGCGCTTCTTGAAGTCGCCGGTCTCCGGCAAGTCGTGGAAGGTCGGGTCGCCAAACGTATGCCCGCCGTTTCGGCTGAGGCTGATTTGCAGAATCCGGTCTGCGGTGTGGTCGTCGCTCATGGCAGGGCCGCAAAGTAGGTGGCATCGGTCGCAATGTCAGCGTCCGAAACCGCTTGGTCATAGAGGATGCAGTCGGACAGCGGGCCAGCCCATGATGTATTCGGATTGAACGGCGCTGCACCGTTGCCGAAATAGATGCCATCGGACCCGGCATAGAACGCGCCGAGGTAGGGCGACGGGATGGCTTGGCGGTCCACTTCCGTGCCGTCCAGATACAGGATGATGTCGTAACCGCCCGCGCCGTCAGACTCGCGCTTCAAGCAGGCGCGATGCTTGGCGTTTAGTGCGATGGGCGTGGCGTAGATGGCGGTTCGCGTGCCACCTGAAACGCTATAGGTGCCGGTCAGCGTATCGGTCGCTGACAGGGACAGTTCCCAGTTCACCCGCCCAAGGCTAAAGTCATTGCCATTGCCGACGATGCGCTTCTTGATCGCACCCGCCGAGCCGTTGGTGAATTGGAACGTGCAGAACACCGTCCACTCACCGATGCCGGTCGCCACATCAAAGACAGCGTTAGCCGCAACCTGTCCACCCGAGCCGTTGCAAGTCAGCGAGCCATCCGAATTGGCAGAGATTGCCGCCGAGTAGGCCGCAACCGTGGAGCCGCCGACGCTGGCCGAGTGCGAGCCGTTGCGAGCCGCCACGGAATCCACCAGCGTGGTCCCGCTGCCTTCGTCCAGCTTCCACCATGCAATCGGCGCGAGGCTGATGACAAACTCCTGAATGTTGACCGTGTATTCCTTGGTCTGCGTGACCCCTGCGGCATCGGTCATCGTGACCGAGAAGGTGAACAAGGCCTCCACCGTCGCCGTGCCGGACAGAACGCCCGCAGACGACAGCGTGAGGCTGGTCGGCAGCGTGCCGAGGGTCTTGGCGAAGGTGTAAGGCGCGGTTCCCATTGAACCGCTTACGGAGTCACTGTAAGCCTGCGTGGTGTTGCCGTCCGCGAAGTCGCCGATCATGTCCATGACGTACTGCGCTTCCACCTTCGTGGCCGTTGCGCCAAGCGCATCAGTCGCGGTCACGGTCCAGGCGTTGTTGTTGGCCGCCGTGGTGTACGTTCCGGTAATCGCGCCCGTGGCCGCGTTGAGCGTCGTTCCCGCAGGCAGCGTTCCCGAGGTAACGGCAAACGTTATGGGCGAAACGCCGCCGATGGTCGCGTATTGAAAGTTGACCGCATCGCCCACAGCAGCGTCAGGCAAGCCGCCGCCAATGGTCAGCGCGCCGACCACTTCCTGCGTGTCGTCGAAGATGAGCGAGAACACGGAACTGGCCGTAGTCGCCTCGCCTACCGCCTCCACCACCGGCTCAAACTCATTCAGCGTGACGCGGTTCTGATTGTCGTGGAGTACGCCGGAAATACACAGCCGCGTGATGCGGTCTGCGCCTTCCAAGTGGTAATCCCAGTCCAGACGGAAGATGCGGCCACTGTTGTATTCGCCGCCGTACCAAGCGCCGTTCCACGGTTGCAGCCACGCCAAGCGCCAGCGGTTCATGCCGGACGACTGGCGACGATGCCACTTGCGGGTAGCGAGGTCGAAGCCCCATGTGTGGCCGCCATCGGGAAAGGTGACGTACCAAACCTTGTGGCCCTTGTCCTCCCACACGAAGGAAAAGGCTTTGGACAGGTCGTGTTCCGACCATGCCTGCTCAATCGCGTGCGTGGTGATGCGCTTGAAGGAATAGCCGCGCTTCTCGTAGCCGCTGCCGTCATTGCCGACGAGAAACACGGCCTCGTCCAGCAGGCTAATCGCGTGGGCCGAAGCCGCACCGCGATCAATGGAAATCAGCTTGTTCTGGAAAAGGGCGTTAGTCTCGCCCGTGTACTGGAAGTGATCGGTGGAGCGTTCGCCAAACAGGATGTACTCACCGTTTGCGACCTTGTGACCCACGATCAAATCAGGCTTGCTCTCGCCCTGATAGGTTTCCAGCGCGTTCCAGTTCAGCCCGTCATTCAGGGCGCTGTTCTGCGCATACCGACGGGACGGTTCGATGATGAGGAACAGGTTGCTGATGTACTCGGCCAGGATGCCACCGGGGAAGCCCGTGTCCGTGATCTGCGTCAGCGTGTCCAGCGTCCAGTCGTAGATGTAGCCCGCCGACCCGTTGACGATCAGAAGCTCAGTCACGCCGTTATGCGCGAAGGAGCACCGACCACGGCCAGGAATCGTCCCTTTCAGGCGCAGGGAGCCGTTCGGCATGACCTGATACAGCGAGGTATCCACCACAGCGAACAAGCGACCTTCGGCCACGTAGCCGCCGCGCTGGCGGGTCGCATCGGGAACCGTGGCGAACTCTTGCAAGCCCGGCACAGTGATAGCGATTTCGTTGGAGCGCGTGCCCGGACCTTCGGCGGCGACGGGCAGCCAGTTACACAGGTCTTGGATAGTCCACGGGGCGCAGTCGTCGCTGTAGGCAGACGATACGATGGGGACGGCGCGTTTCTTGCCCATCAGCGAACACGAATCCGCAGCGGGGAGCCGCCATACACGCGGAGTTGTTCGTCCGCATGAGCGCGAGCAACGGCGCGGGTGTACTGGCGCTCGTAAATCTCAGGGCTTGAGGCCGTGGACACGAACGGGAACATTTCGGCCAGCGCAGCGAACAGGAACACTTCGGGATAGCGGGCGAAGGTGGTCTGCGCGGCCCAAGTGGTTTCGTCTTTCAGGTCAAGCGTGGGCCGTGCGTAGTAGCTGCCCAGCACGTTAGCGGTGGCAGACGGCCAGAACTCCAGCTTGTCGCCGTTCTGTGCGGCATACACGGTGTGGCCCGCGTAACTGCCGTCAGCCTGGAGCTTGCGGATTTTGTCCAGCGGGACGATTTCAACAGGGGCATCGCCGCTGAAATACAACTCTTTCAGTTCGACAAGGCGCGAAGGCAGGGTGTAAACCGTGGACACGGGCGCGAGGTTAAGCGCCGTGACCATCGTGGAGGCGCGGAGGTCGTGGTAAACGCGGTTCTCTCCAAGGCCGATAATCAGGTCAGCCGTGGTCGGGCTGAAGCTCGCCTGCGATACGTCATCGCCATCAGCAAGCTGCATGAAGTTGACGCGGAAGGCGTCATAGTTGGCGAAGTTCACAGGCGGCCCTGCCACACACGGAACGCAGCAAGCGCGGGGTCGGCCAGGAAGCGGTCAACGTGCTTGGGTTCGCGCATGAACTCGGCAAAGGTCACGCCGTTGTCGTTCAGGTACTTCTGCACGAAGATGGCAGGCACACTCGCCGCCAGCTTCATGTCTTTTGAGCCGGTGTCACCGATGGCGCGAAGGTTCGCGCAATGGTCGGCCACGGCCTGCAAGTCGGAGTGATTCGCAGAATGGACGCTGACCACATGGTCGCGGTCCAAGGTTTCAAGCTGGAAATCCATCACCCCTCCAAAGAAAAGGGGCGGCCCTTTCGGAACCGCCCCTGTGTCACTTCCATGTGACTAAAGCGATTACGCGCCGGAAACGGTGCAATCGCGGATGGCGTACATCGGCTTCTCATCGCCCAGCCACAGCGAGGATTCCGTGCGGACCTGCCAGTTTTTGGCATCGCCCACGGTCGCCAACTGCTCGGACTCGAAGCCGCGCAGAACTGCGAGTTCGATCTTGTCCGGGTCGATGATGTAGACGGTGTTGCGGAGACCCGCGACAGCCACCGCCTGCACGCGGTTCGGCACGATCTTGGTCACGCCGAAGTCGCTGCGGTAGAAGTCGTAAGCCGCATTCAGGACAGCCGCCTGCTTGTTGCCGACTTCGTTGGTGCGCTGCACGCCGCCAGTGAAGCCCGAGATACGGACCTTGTGGGCAGGCGAGCAAAGGACAACCGAGCCGTCGCCGCCGAACTCGTAGCAGGACTGGATACCGGCCTTCAGTTCGTCTTCACCGAACGCGGTCAGAGCGCCAGCCACAGGCGCGGTGTTCGTGGTCGGGTCGGGCGAGGTGCCGATCACGCGGTCTTTGGTCAGGAAGCCGTACAGGCCGCGCTGCTTCGGAGCCACGGCATCGGTGCCGGTGACGGTTGCGCCGGAACCCAGGCAGGCCGCTTCCTGGTTGCGCTTGAGTTCGATCATCTTCTTCATCCGCAGGCGCTTGGCCTCGGAATCTCGACCGTACTTCTTGACGCGCTCAGCGGTGTTGGACACCGAGACCGTATCTTGGAAAATCTGGGTACGGTTGTTCAGCAGGGTCGGTTCGGTCTGCGCGGCGTAGGTCGCGTCAGCGCCTTCAATCGCGCCAGCGGTGCCGTCCGGGGTGGCGTAGGTATCGCGCTGCCACTCAAAGTAGTTGTTGTCCACGCTGCGGCGGCCAATCATGGACAGCAGCGGGGCATCGGACGGGTTGAAGTTGTAAATCTTGTCGGCCACATCCTCAGCGATCTTGACGACGCTGGGGGTAATCAGGGTGTTGGTAGGCATGGAACAGAGTCCTTAAATGAGGTCGGCAAGCGTGTTCAGGGATGGGTTGGCGTTATGCCGCTTCATCGCGTCCTGACGCTTAGCCAGTTGAGGGGGTTGGTTGTTGGTGGAAGGCTTGATGACCTTCGCCAACGTGGACACTGGTTTCATTTTGGCTTTCTCAGCCATGAGGCCGTCATAGGCTTTCGCCTTGTGGGCCATCGTCCAGAAACCGCTTTTCCAGAACGCCATATCCGCGTCTTTCGGATTGAGGCCTTGCTCGCCCACGTAGGCGGCGAGTTCTTCCTCTTTGGCGGTGTTCCAGTCCGGCAGGGTGTCTTTCAGTGCGGCTTGCGTCTCCAGAATCTGCTGCTGGATAGCGGATTGCCTCGAAAGGTTCCGTTCCTGCTCGACTCGGTGAAGTGCTTGCTGCGCCTTCTCTAACTGGCCCTTGCGTGACTCGTACAACTCTTTCTGTGCGATGTAATAGCCCGCGTCCTGACTCGCCCATTCCACGGGCGGCGGGTCGCCAAGCTGTTCCTGCATGAAGCTGACAATGGCGGTCAGTCGGCCCTGCGACTCAGTGAGCGCGGACTCGTTCTGCTGCCGCAGCGTTTCGACTTGGGCCTTGATCGGCTCCAATGCCTTGCGCTGCTCGGCTACTGCCATTGCTTTATTCGTGTAGTCAAAGCCCTTCTGGGCCAGCTCGATCACTTCCGATTGCTTGAGGGTTACGTCCTTGCCGTCATGTTTGATCGTGACGGTGGCTTCTTCCTCGCCTTCCTCGGGCTGCTCGTCCGGCTCGTCGCCTTCAACTTCTGGTAGTTCGGATTCCTCGGGGGCATCGCCACCCTCCGACTCGTCCGGCGTCTCGCTGGGTTCCATCTGGTTAGCCAGGGAGTCCAGCGATTCAACGCCTTCGCCCGGCTGGCTTTCGCCTTGGCCTTGCATTGTCATGGTCACTTCCTTGTGAAACGACACATCGCTTCCTAGCGATGCGATTGCCCCGAAGGGCTAATTACTGCGCCTTGCGCTTCCAAGCAGCGTCGGCCATACGCTCGGCCTGCGACTTCTGCTGGCGAATCTTGTCCTCGGCAAGCTGGCCCGTCCGCATGACGGACTCCAGCAGGTTTTTCACCTTGTCCAGCATCAGCAGCTTCTGGTGGATTTCCTCGCGCTCGCTTGGGTCGCGTGAATCACGCCATGCGCGAGTCAGGCCACCTTCAATCAGCGCGTAGCTGTCCGCATAGACAGCGTTATCCAGAACGGACTGCGCCATTTGGCCGCGCTGGGCCTCGTCGAAGTCGCTCATCAGGTCTCCGAGAACACGCCCAGAACCACATCAGACGCGCCCAGCGCCACCGGACGGACGACGCGGAACGTACCGGGGCCGACCAGCTTCATCACTGGTTCCTGCCCGCTTAGGCTGCCGATGAACAGGTCATTGCCCGGCGTGTCCTGATAGACCTTGCGATGCTGACTGCCGGGGATGCCAGCAGCGTCAGCGGTGAAAATGCCGACGTTGACATGCGCGGCAGCGGCCACCGCAACGTCACTGGAAACGCCAGCGCCGCCACCCGTGGTATTGGCTACCGGCAACGCGCCAGCCGGGGTAACTGCGCCAGTGTCGATGTAGGTCAGCACCGCACCCACAGTCGCAATCAGCAGCTCAGCGCCCGTGCTGCGGCCATAGACCTTGTAGCCCGTGGCGTTGGAGACAGCCGCCCAATTCACCGTGACGGTGTTGGTATTCGTGCCTGCGCCGACCACTTGGCTGGTCTCGGTCGATGCCAGGGTTTCGCCCACGGCATTGATCGCGCTGACGCGGTAATAGTAGGTAGCCGGAACCAGTGTGCCGCCCGTGGAGTCCGTGGAAAACGCCGCATTGACCGGCGTGGATAGCGTGGTGGCGAGGATCGTGGACTGAGCCATTATTGTTCCTGTGTCGGTTGGGATGCAGCCTTCTCGGCCATCTGTGCGTTGTGTGATGCCACGGCGGCGTCTAGTTCAAACTGGCGCTGCGCCTCAGCTTCCTTGACTCCGACAGCCATGCGCTTCGTCACGGCGTCAAATTCCTGCACGCGCAACTTGGCCCACTCGATGCTGTTGTCCTGTGGGGCGTCGGGCTGCTCGGGCTTCATGGCGATCTGCGCTTTAAGCTGCAAATCGGCGGCCTTCAACTGCTGGTCGCCCTGCTTATCGGCCACTTGCTGCTGCAACTGCTGGTTCTGCTGGGTCAGTTCCTGAAGCTGCTGGCCCATCTTCGCCATCTGTTCCTTGGCCTGCCCTTCCATCATCTTGAATTGCTCCAAGGTGGCGGGCATACCGGTCGGCTCAGGGTCCACGAACCGCTGCGGATTCTTGTATTCCTGCGCCTCCACATACAGGCGAATGGACTCGGCAATGTGCTTGGGCTGGACTACGCCAGCTTGTGCGCCCATCTGCTGAACCTGCATCAGCGCCATGATTCGCGCCGCCTGCTGCTCCTTGGTTCCCGTGCCCAGCCCGACATTGATCTTCGTGCGGAACTGGTTGCGGAACTCGCTCGGGTTGATCGGCACGAACTCGCCGTTAATGGCGATGATTTCCGGCATGTTCTGGTGCTGGACGCTGAGTTTCAGCATCTTCGCCATGAGCTTGCGCATACCGACCGCGAAGTGACGAGCCATCAGGCCCGTCCGCATGTCGGCCTTGGCGGTCAGCAACTCCACGCCGCCCTTGGTCTTGTTGATCGCGTTGGCATCCGTGCCCGCGCTGTAACGGTTGTAACCCGTCCGCGTCTCGGCCCAGGAGGCAATGTATTCGTTGAACTGGTAGGCCGGCGCGCCAAGGCTCGGCTGCATGATCGGCTGGATGGCATCACCCGCAGGGCCACGGCCACGAATCACGCCACCGGCACGAGAGTCCAGCACGTCGCTGATATTCACTTCCGCAGCGGTATTGACGTACATGCGCTGATTGACGCTCAGCAGCATATTGTCCTGAATGGCGCGGACGGTGTTGGTGCGAATCTTCTGCGGCTGGTAGGCGAAGTCTGCCGGGCAATCACCGAAGAACGAATGCGGCCTCGGGTTCGGGCAAATCCAGACGTAGGGATGCCCGTCCACCTGCTCAATCGGCTTGCTGCCGTCCGTCATCTTGGCCAGCGCATCTTCCATGAGGCAGACTTTCAGCCACTCGGCAACGCCATCGCCGTCAGCATCCAGCTTCATGTAGATTTCCGACCCTTCGATCAGGTCATGGCTTTCATGCGCCACGCCGGAAGTCAGGTCGCTGCCACGGTCTAGCAGGGCTTGGCTCTCCATATCGGACGGGCCAGTCGTTCCCGCGCCAATGTCCGATGTGTCGTAACCGTCCTGTTCCCACTCAAAGCGGCGGCGGTAGAACTTCTGGCCGATCACCGCAGGCTCAGCATCCCACTGTGCGTTCACGTCAACGCGCATCTCGCCAGGGGCCACTACCGCGACCTTGACGGACTTGGAGCGCGATTCCTTGCGCACAGTGAAGCTGATGCCCGTCTCGTCCTGTTCCGGCTCGCCGTCCAACTGCCAGCCATCTTGGACCAGCATGATTAGCTGCTCTTGGGTGCTGCCCTCGTACTTCTGCTTGGAGTCGTCGGCGTCTTCCTCCACCCACACCTTGACGAACCCGACCTTCTGGACGAGCGCATCCCAGAACCAGTCATGCACGATGGACACGCCATCGTTGCGGACATAGAACAGGTGGTTGATGTAAGCGGTCGCCAGCTTGGCTTCCTGCTCGCTGCCCTCCTGGCCGCGTCCCTCGAACTCCACCGCGTCATCGCTAGACACGAACATCTGCATGACTTGGGGCAGGAGGCCGTTGACCGTATCGGCCACGTCTGTTGCCACGAAGTCGGAACGGTCCAGCACTTCGGGCGGGGCAAACTCGCCCACCGGCTCAGCGTTGTAGGCCTCGATATTGCGCAGGCGAATCGCGCCGATTTCACTGTCAGGTGCGCCCAGCGACGAGCGCATGGCCTCAAGGGCCGCTGACTCAATATCCTCGTCAGTCAGCTTGCGCTTAGCGTCGGCCATTAGCGGTCAATCTCGGGTAATTAAGGGGGGCGTTGCTTGCCGTGGTCGGCTGGTCGGCGTGGTCAATAGCCATCAGCCCATAGGCATCCGCGCCATGACTCGCCCAATCGTGCTCAGGGCCAAGGCCAATGCCTCGCGCCTCGTCTTTCTTTTCGTGATACCAGCCGAGCGCATCGCGCCCTGCTTCCGTGGTGTCAGCGTTGAAGCGGATGGACGGGAACAGGCGGCGAACCGCCTCCACGCGCTTGCTAGCGGCCCCAGCGCCCATGTTCGGGATCACCTTGACCTTGTATCCCATCGCCCTAAAGGCGCTCTCGTAGCTGACCGCGTGAACCTTGTCGTTCGTGCTGCCATCGTGCGGCAGGACAATTGTGGCTCGGTCGGGAGTGTAGCCCCTAGACCGCAACCAGTGGGCATGAGCCTCGATGGGCTGGCCCACCGCTTCGTAATAGTCCAGCGTTCGGACTTCCACGCCCACGAACTGATTGGCCCACATCGTGAAGGCATCGGACTTCGCGCCCGTGCCGCCAATGTCGCAATGAATCCGAAGCGTTAGCAGCGGGTCGGCAGCAACAAAACCGATGCGGCCCTCGGCCTTGGCCGTCGCTAGCTGCTTGGCGAAGTACGCGCCCTCTGCCAGCGTGATGTATTCGCCTTCCCAAATATGGCCGTACTGGTCAGGCTGCATACGCAGGCAGTCCAGTCGCTCCTGGTCAAGCTGGGCATTGCGGAACGGGTTGTCGCGCCAGTTGGCCTCAACCACTACCGCGCCCGTGGGCTTCTCTGGCCCTCTAAGCATCTTGTCCACCGGGTCGGTCTTGCGGCGGGCGTTCCAGCTAAACCACAGCTCGGCAAAGTCCAATCGCATGATGGTCGGCTTGAGTAGGCCCAGGGAGTGCGCGGTTGCCGTCTGCGCCTCTTCCCACCATGCCCGCTTGAAGCCTTCCAGCGACTTCACAGACTCAGCCGTGTAGTCGTTCATGCCCTTGAATATCATCAGCCCGTCGCCGGGCGTCTGAATCACGTCACGGAACACCTTGAACCCGTCACGTTCGCCTAGGCGGAAATCGGACAGTTTGGCCTCGATCAGCGCCTTGGACGATTGCGCCAAGTCCTTCTGCACCTCTCGGATACAGACCGACCGAAGACCAGCACCGAAATCACCCGGCTCAGCTAGCGAATCCTCGATCAGCTTGCCACCGAAGAAATGTGACTTGCCGGAACCTCGCCCACCCCATGCGCCCTTGTACGGGGCCGGGGCTAACAGTGGCTCAAAGACCTCTGCGGTCTTAATCCTTAGTACGGACAATCTCGCGCTCGATGCGCTGGAATGTCAGCGGGTTATCAGCATCGCCAGCCACGGTGAACGGCAGCAGTTTCGGGTAGATGCTCGACCAGAATGCCCGTTCGTTCTCGGGCGCTTCCTTGCACCAAGTAAGCAAACGGTCAGCGCCGCCCAAGTCCTCTGCCGCCTTGGCAATCACATCCTTAGCGGCTTTCGTGGTCTTGTTGACCGACCCTTTAGGGCGACCGGGGCCGGGCGTGCCATCCCCTACTCTCGGTTTGTCGTCCGTTTGTTTATCGGTCATGATTGCTCTCTAGGGCTGGCCGAAGCCTTGGCCGTTACTTGTGCTTGTCTAAATAGGCGGCGAGCGATCGAAGGCGCTCTGCGTTGTCCCGCCCATGCCCCAAGGCAAGGTTGCAGGACGAGCAAAGGAGGTCGCGGACCTTCCCGGTTTCGTGGTTGTGGTCTAGGTACGCTTCAGGCAGAGAGGCAAAGGGCTGACCGCACCCCTCAATCGCACAACGCCCTAGCTGGGCGTCAAACATCGCCTGCTTGTCGGCAAGGGTTATCCCATACCGCTTCAACAGGCCCCGGTTTGCCGTGTAGTCCTTCCTGGCCTCGGTGGCGTTTCGCCGCCTGTCATTTTCCCTGAGCGTGGCCCGGTATTCTTCCGGCCTTTCGGCCAGAGCTTTCCTCCTGGACCTCATCGCGTCATCGGCAAGGCGACGTGAGTACAGCGGGTCGGCGGCGATGCGCCTAAGCCGGTACTCCCGCTTGTAGGCGCGCTCCGCGTCAGTCAGTGGCATTAGGCAGAAGTCACAAGGCCCCAAATCGGCTCAGCTTTCGTCCCTTTGTTGACATGCCACTTGCCCGTATCCAAACGGATACACGCCGAGCCGATGCCAGCCTCACCTTCGCCAGTCGCAACCGGGTCGCCGTCCGTGTAGTCCACCGGAGCGCCAGCCGTGGCATAAATCCAAACGTCGCCGTGAAGGTGCATCTTGGCGTCCTGGAACTTGGCAACGCCAGCGGACGTTACCAGCGAGGCCTTGCCGTTGATCTTGCCGACCGAAGATGCCGTGCTGACTTCCAACACCTGTGATTCATTCGCCATCGTCTTGTTCCTTGGGTTCGGGCGTCTTGCCCTGGTTGAAGTTGTCCTGTTCCGCCTTGTGGGCTTCGGACGCCTGAAAGATTGCCGCCCATCGCTGGGCTAGTTCGTCATCGCTGATTGCTTGTGGCCTGCGGCCTGAACCTTTGCCCGACATGCTTACCTCGGCGGCTTCTTGGCTGGCTTGGCAGCAGGCTTAGGCGCTGGCTTGCCCTTCTCGGCCTCTTTCAGCTTGTCGTCCAGCTTCTTTGCCTTGGTCTTGGCATCGTCGCCCATGAAAAACCGCTTGATCGCCATTAGAGTCCTGCCGCCTTGAGTTGTGCTGTCGAAAATGCGAGGGGAAATGTACCCATCAGCGCAATGTGCCGATTGCCTGCCACCCGCCCGAAGCGCAGCAGGTCGGTGAAGTCCAGCGGGCTGCCGAACATGAAGACCTTGGTGCCGAGTGCTGGCGTTCTGCCTGCCTTAGCGCCCTTGCCCAGTTCTGCCACCGCCTTGAACTCGCAGCTAACCGTCAGCAGCGCGTGGTCGTTGCCGTCATCCACGGCCTTCCAAATCTCGCACAGCCTGCCGTTAGCGGTCAGCGTGGCGAACCTGTCCGGCTTGCCTACGTGTCCGGCAATGCAATGTGTCGCGGTCAGAATCGTGTAGCGCCCTACGGCAGTTCCCGAACATCCGCTATTGCCGATCTTGAGCGTCAGCGTGGATGCGTGAACATGCTCGTATTGCGGCGCGGCTTCGCAGCCCATCATTCCCAGCAGGGCGATCAGGGCGAGGCTGCGCATGGTGGTGGCCTTAGTCGTCGTTCTTCCAAGCCCGCTTATGGACGCGCTTGTTGTTTTGCATGTGTTGAATCGGCCTGATTGCCTCGTAAAGCCAGCGGATCACGCCATTGGGCTTGCCGCTGTACTTTCGGTCAATTGCGACCCATCGCTTAACCGCTCGCGGCGCTTTCACTGCATTACCTTTGCATTACCTGTTTTTACCGCAGCAGGGCCGTAAGGCCGTCGCGGGGTTCCGGCGCTGGCGTGAGGCCCCAGCCATGCTTGCCCTTAGGATCGCTACGCGGGGTTGTGCGTCGTCCCTTGGTAACCTTCGTGCGCCGCCTGCGAGCTGTGTCGCCCGCAGGACTTCTTACTTCGCCACCGCCTGCTGCTCTCTAATCCAGTCCTGCAAGGCAATCACTTGCCCTGCGGTTTCGGCGCACGTTCCATAGTTGGAGACAACGGTTTCGGCAGCGTCTTGAGCTGGGACGGGGGCCGCATCAGCAATTCGGGCGGGGTCGGGAATGACGCCTTGGGCGGCGGCATCGTGGAGCACCCTATACCCAGCAGGAAGGTCAGCAGTACCAGTCGGCACATATACGGGAACCTCTCGGATAATCGTTTGCGTCCGGCCTGCCACTACCTTCACGCGGTCGATGTACTTCGTGACTACGCGCTCGGATGCTTTGGCGCTCTCTACTGCACGTTCCAGCGCGGCCTTGTCAGCCTTCAATGCAACGACCTCGGCCTCCAGGCGCTCAATCTTCCGCCCATCCCACCAGTCGCTAATCTTGTCTTGGAAGTGCCAGCCTGCCAGCGCGATCGTTAGCGCAATGGCGGCGGCGTATAGGGGGCGGGCTATCAGCCAAGCGAGCATCAGCCAATCCCCTGTGCCGCTGGCGCAACCCGCAGCGCGTAGTC
>Ga0155472_169_pt1 | contig 53814 bp, 47 predicted proteins | sample RifCSPhighO2_12_FD_107130 | JGI IMG/M metagenome (GOLD analysis project Ga0155472, IMG submission 107130) | Gammaproteobacteria bacterium RIFCSPHIGHO2_12_FULL_63_22
CAGCGGTCGATCCTGCGTTCTGTCACCAGTATGGGAAGAGCAGCAGCGGCAGTCGCGGATTCCGCCGCCGTCCCAGCTACCCCCGCAACCTGCGGCGAGCGCAGCGACGCCCACACAAACTGTCTGCACACGCAGGATCGCCCGGCAGTCCCCACCAAGCACGCAGTGCGACTGGCGGCGCCGGGCGACCTGCGTCGGCGACGGTACTGACGAGTGTTGCACTGAGGCGATGTTGGTCACAGGTGCGCGTAGGTGGTGGCCGGGGATTATTTTGACCAAGCCGTTTCCGTGTGGCGACTCAAAATGATCACCGGCCACCACCCCACCCAGAACCATGGGACGCTCTGCTCCAAACCGCGGCACACGCTCCGTTCGAGACGGCGGCACACGCTTCGTTTCGGATCTTGGCGTTTCAGAACATCAAGTTGACAGCCACCAACGTGATGATCAGATAGAACAGCGTCAGCGGTGCGCCAGTGCGCCACATGTCGCGCGGTCGATATCCCGCGGGACCCGAGATCATCGACAGCACCGGATTCGACTGGCTCAGGAAATTGTTCGATGCCGACAGCGCGACCAGCATGGCGGCGGCGAGCGGGCTGCTGCCCGAGGCGAGTGCCACGTTGATGGCCATGGGCACCATCACCACGGTCGCGCCCACGTTGCCGATCACCAGGCTGAATATGATGGTGAGCAGGCCGAGCGCTGCCTGCAAGCCCCAAACCGGCATCCACGGGCCGACGCGCTCGAGCGCCTGTTGCGCCACCCAGTTCGCGGCGCCGGTTGAATCCATCGCCCAGCCGAGGGGGATCAGGCAGGCCATCAGCCACACCGTTTTCCAGTTCACTGCGGCGTAGGCCTCGTCCATGTTGATCACGCCGACGACTATCATCGCGGCGGCGCCGCCCATCAATGCCAGTGGCACCGGCAACAGCGTGGTCAGCGCCAGCAGCATCGAGGCGACGAACAGGATGATGGCCCAGCGCAGCTTGTGTGGCCGCTGTTCCTGCTTCGGGTAGTCGGTGACCACGACGAAATCGCGGTTGATGCCGGCCTGCGCCAGGTCGCTCCAGATGCTGTGGAACACCAGCATGTCGCCGGCGCGGATCGGCAATTGCCGGATGTCGGATCGGAATACTTTCTTGTCGCGGTTGATCGCCAGCAGGCTGATGCCGAAACGCTTGCGCAATTTCAGTTCCGATTGCGTGCGGCCGATGAACTGCGAGGTGGGCGGCACCACGGCTTCGGAAATGCCGGCGCGACTGGGATCGAAAAGATCCGCGAAGTTGCGCAGGCGCGCGGAAACCTTCATCTGGTTGGACGTGGCGTAGGCCTGCACGGTTTCCCGGTTGCCCATCACGCCAATCACGCTGCCGACCCAGATCATCTGGTCCGCCGACGGCGAAAGGCGCGCATCGCTGCCGGTCAACAGCGCGAGATAGAGCGGGGCGTCGGGTTGTGATTCGGCCTCGCCGATGGACATGCCTACCAGCGGGCTCTCCGGCCCGACGGTCAGCTCGAAGACTTCGCCCTCGATGCCGTAGGCCTGCGCGAAATAACTTTCGGTGCGGCCAGGGGTAACCACGTCCTTGGAATCTTCGCCGGCGCGCAGCCACTTGCGACCAGGGTAGCGGTAATAGACCAGGCCGGCGATCAGCAGCGCGATGCCGATCGGCAAGGGCTGGAACATCGGAAACGGCGCCAGCGTCGCGGCGCCCGAGGGCAGGTTCCGATTGGCCGACTGGACGAGGTCATTGAGCAACAGCAAGGGCGAGTTGCCGACCATGGTCAGGCCGCCGCCCATCACGATGGCGGCGCCCAGTGGCAGCAGCAGTCGTGACAGCGACACGCCGGTGCGCGACGAAAGGCGCGAGGCCACGGGCAGGAACAATGCCGTGACGGATGGATTCTGCATGAAGCCGGACATCAGGCCCGCCACGGCCGACGTCCACAGGATCAGCCGGTCCTCGACGCCCTTGGACCGGCGCAGCAACCACGATGCCAGTCGATTGAGGGCGCCGGTGTGGTCAAGGCCCGCGCCGAGGATCATCGTGGCGATGATGCTGATGACGGCGTTGCCTGAAAATCCGGAAAACAATTCGTCGGCTGGCACCAGTCGCGCGACACCGAGGGCGACAAGCACCACGAGTGCAGTGGCGTCCACGCGGATCCGCGGGAACATGAACATGACCATCGTGAACACGACCAGCCCCAGCACCAGCATCATGTCGCGGGTCAGGATCAGGTCGGTGCCCATGGTCGGCGGGTCCCCTAGCGCCTGCTGTACAGCAGGTCCCACACCCCATGGCCGAGGCGCAGTCCGCGCGACTCGAAATGGGTCTGTCGCCGCCACTCCGGGCGCGGCACCGAGCCACGCGGCCCGGCCGTGTTTTGCAGGTCCGGCCGCGCATCGAGCACATCCCACATCTGCTCAGCGTAGTCCTGCCAGTCGGTGGCGAGGTGCAGTCGGCCGCCCGGGCGCAGTCGCGAGCAAAGCAGCGCGACGAAATCCGGCTGCACCAGCCGGCGCTTGTGGTGGCGCTTCTTGTGCCACGGGTCGGGGAAGTAGATGCGCACTTCATCGAGCGAGGCTTCGGCGATCTCGTGCTGCAGCACTTCGACCGCATCGTGCTGGTACAGCCGAACGTTGGACAGGTTCGCAACCGCAAGCGCATTCAGCAGCCGGCCGACGCCCGGGCCGTGGACTTCGATGCCGATGAAATCGCGATCGGGTTCGCGCATCGCGGCGAATTCGACTTGTTCGCCATTGCCGAATCCGATTTCCAGCACGCGCTGCGCATGTCGACCAAAACTTTCGTCGAAGTCGCGCACGCTGCCGGTGTAGTCGATGCCGTAGCGCGACCAGTGCGCGACGAACGCGCGTTTCTGCGCATCGGTCAGGCGGCCGCCGCGCAGCACGAAGCTGCGGATGGATCGCTCGCGCAGGGAGGGATCAGGCGGCGCCGGCGTGGGAGGGGCGTCGCTGGCCATCATTCAGAAGAACAATCCGTCGATCGGTGAAGAGGCATTTGCGTTCCGGCGGCGCGGGATGCGCCCGGCCAGGAAGGCCTCGCGGCCGGCTTCGATGGCCTTGCGCATCGCACTGGCCATCAACACAGGATTACGGGCGCTGGCGATGGCGGTGTTCATCAGCACGCCGTCGCAACCGAGCTCCATCGCGATGGCCGCATCGGACGCGGTGCCGACACCGGCATCCACCAGGATCGGCACCTTCGCGTTTTCGATGATCTCGAGCAGGTTCCAGCGGTTCTGGATTCCCAGGCCCGAGCCAATCGGCGCCGCCAGCGGCATCACTGCGACGCAGCCGATTTGTTCGAGGCGCCTGGCAAGGATCGGATCGTCGGAGGTGTAGACCATCACGTCGAAGCCGTCGCGCACCAGGATTTCGGCCGCTTCCACTGTCTGCAGCACGTCAGGGAACAAGGTCTTCGGGTCGCCGAGCACTTCCAGCTTCACCAGCTTGTGTCCGTCGAGCAATTCGCGCGCGAGCTGGCAGGTGCGCACCGCATCAGCCGTGGTGTAGCAGCCTGCGGTATTGGGCAGGATCGTGTAGCGATCGGGCGGCAGGATATCGAGCAGGTTCGGCTCGCCGGGATTCTGGCCGAGGTTGCTTCGACGCAGCGCGACAGTAACGATCTGCGCGCCTGCGGCTTCGGTCGCCAGGCGGGTCTGTTCGAAGTCGGTGAATTTTCCGGTGCCGGTGAGCAGGCGGGAACGATAGGACTTGCCCGCGATGATCAGCGGGTCGTCAGGTTGGGACGAAGGGTTCATGCGGCAATTATGGCCCGATTGCCCGTGCCTGATAACCCTCGGGTGGATCAGCCGCCGCCGATGGCCTGGATGATTTCGATCCGGTCGCCGTCGGACAGAACGTGATCGGCATGCCGGCTGCGGGGAATGACCTCCTGGTTGACTTCGACCGCGATGCGACGCTCGTTCAAACCGGCCTCCCTCAGCAGGGCCAGCAGGGTCATGGGCGGTTCGAATTGCCGGGTTTGACCGTTGACATGTAGTTCCATCCGCCAATTTTAGCGCGTTGCGGGGCGGCGAATCGGGGGTTCATAATCAGGATGGCAAGCGGGTGTAGCTCAATGGTAGAGCTGTTGCTTCCCAAGCAACTGACGAGGGTTCGATTCCCTTCACCCGCTCCAGCTTTCCCCCCAACAACTGGCCGCAGCGTTTCCACGGCTGCCGGAGCGAGCATGCCGAACAGCGAAACCCGGAGTTGCGCCGACGACCCCGAAAGGGATCGGATCCGGGACCTGTGTTCTGCATTGCTGGCCTTGCAGGCGCAGGCGCGCAGCAACCAGGAGCTGCGCGACGAACTGGCGGCGATGAAGGCCAGCCACAGCTGGCGCGTCACCGAGCCCTTGCGCAAGCTTCGCCGTTGGCTGCGCCCCGCGGGCACGGTCGTCGCCCCCCAACTGCAACCCGCCGATTATCCTGAAGACGCGGCTCCGCTGCGGGACGCGACCGAATTGCTCATACATCGCGCTGCGCCGGGAGGCGCGTTGGCCTTGCCCGCGGCGCAGCGGCCGAGGCAGCTGCTAGTGGATGTCACCGAACTGGCGCGCGAAGACCTGGGCGCGGGCGTACAACGGGTCGTGCAGCGAATACTCGTTGAACTCCTGCTCGGCCCGCCACCAGGGTTCCGCATTGAACCGGTGCGTCTGTGCGCTGACGGGACGTACGTGCATGCCCGCAGCTATCTCGCTCAGTTGATCGGGGTGTCCAGGGACGTGGTCGGCGCAGATTCCCCGGTGCGGGTCCGACCCGGCGACCAGTTCCTCGGGCTCGACCTGATCCGTGATCGCGCCGGACTGGCTCGCAATGCGCTGCTGGCGATGAAGGCCGATGGCGCGTCGATCGCCTTCGTCGTCTACGACGTGCTGCCCCTGCAGCGACCCGATTGGTTTCCCGAGGGCATGGCGGGGCGATTCCGGCAGTGGGTGCGCCTGGTCGCCGAGTGCGGCGACCAGGCGCTTTGCATTTCCGAGTCGGTTTGCCACGAGATGCGTGTGGCGCTGGCCACCGAGTCGCCCGCATCCAAAATCAACGTGGCCAGCTTTCCGCTCGGGGCCGATCTCGATGGCTGGCTGCCACCCGTCGCGGGGCTGCCGGAGCCTCGCCCTGGTGTTGCGCGTTTCCTGATGGTTGGCACGGTCGAGCCCCGCAAGGGTCACGCGCAAGTGCTCGATGCCTTCGAACAGTTGTGGAGCAGTGGCGTCAATTGCGAGTTGCTGATCGCTGGCAGCACCGGTTGGATCGTGGCGGACCTGGTCGAGCGCCTGCGCAACCATCCCGAAGCGGGCAAGCGCCTGCACTGGATAGAGGGCGGCGGCGACGCCAGCTTGCTGGCTGCGTATCGCGACAGCACGGCGTTGCTTGCGGCCTCGTGGGGCGAGGGATTCGGCTTGCCGCTGGTGGAGGCGGCCGCGAACGGGCTTCCGATCCTGGCCCGGGACCTGCCGGTCTTTCGCGAAGTGGCGGGCCGCGGCGCGGACTATTTCACTGCCGCGTCCGGTGCGGACCTTGCCGCCGCCATCCAGGCCTGGCTGCAGCGATGGCGCGAGGGTGCCGTCGCCGATCCGCTGGAGGTCCGCGTGTCGAGCTGGCGCGACAGCGCCTGTGCCTTGAAGGGCCTGCTGGCGCGGCCCTGAGCTGCCAGGCGATGGCTGCAGGACTTGGTCGGAAAATGGCCGCCGGTTATCATCCCGCGGGTAGGGCAGTGATGCCACGCTTCGCGCCATCCGCGCAATTACCAAGGCTGAATCGTGCTGGAGCTGTTCCGCGCATTGTGGCGTTATCGCTTTTTCATCGTGTCGTCGGTGCGCAACGACTTGCGCGCGCGCTTTGCCCGCAGCCACTTCGGTGCCGCCTGGATGGTGCTGCAACCCCTGGCGCAGGTCGCCATCTTCAGCCTGGTGCTTTCGGAAGTGCTGGCTGCCCGACTGCCCGGCACCACCAGCAAGAGCGCCTATGCCATCTACCTGATGGCCGGCCTGCTGTCGTGGTCGCTGTTCAGTGAAATCACCAGCCGCTGCCTGACCTTGTTCGTGGACAACGCGGGTTTGCTGAAGAAGATGGTGTTCCCGCGGATCTGCCTGCCCGTCATCGTGGTGGGCAGCGCCCTGTTGAACAACCTGCTGTTGTTCATGGCGATGTTGCTGATCTTTGCGCTGATGGGCCACGCGCCGTCACTGGAACTCGCCTGGCTGCTGCCGCTGACGGCGCTGACAGTGGCCTTCTCGCTGGGGCTGGGCCTGATGATGGGCGTACTGAATGTCTTCCTGCGCGACGTCGGCCAGGTGATGGCCATCGTGCTGCAACTGTGGTTCTGGCTGACGCCCATCGTGTACATGCCCAGCATCGTGCCGGGAGGCTTCCAGTCGTGGATCGCGCTGAACCCGATGACGCCCATCGTGCAGGCCTACCAACAATCCATTCTCCACGGACAGGCGCCCGACCTGGTGGGCATGGCATGGGTCGTCGGCCTGGCGGCCCTGTTGCTGGTGCTGGCCCTGCTGTTGTTCCGCCGCGCCTCGCCGGACATGGTGGACGTGCTGTGAGCGCTTGCCTGCTGGAAGTGGAGGACCTCGGAAAGGTCTATCGCAGTTATTCGGCGGAGTGGCGCCGGGTTTTGCACTGGATGGGGCTGCCCATGGCATCCGTCACCGAGCACTGGGCCTTGCGACACGTGTCATTCAAGATTGAACGCGGCGAGGCGATCGGCATCGTCGGACAGAATGGCGCGGGCAAGAGCACCTTGTTGAAGCTGGTTACCGGCACGGCACGCGCGAACGAGGGCAAGGTCGCCTGCATCGGCCGGGTCTCGGCAATACTGGAACTGGGGATGGGCTTCGGGCCCGACCTCACGGGCCGGGAGAATTGTCGACATGCCGCCGGGCTGATGGGGCATTCCGAGGCGGAGATTTCGAGGATGTTGCCCGAGATCGAGGCCTTTGCCGAAATCGGGGATTACTTCGACCAGCCGGTGCGAACCTACTCGAGCGGCATGCAGATGCGCGTTGCCTTCGGCGTCGCTACGGCAGTGCGGCCCGACATCCTGATCGTGGACGAAGCGTTGGCGGTGGGCGATACCTACTTCCAGCACAAGAGCTTCGATCGCATTCGCCAGTTTCGCGAACAAGGCACGACGCTGCTGATCGTTTCGCATGATCGGTCGGCCGTACAGCAACTCTGCGACCGGGCGATCCTGCTCGACAAGGGGCGCCTGATCAAGGACGGCGGCGTCGAGGAAGTGATGGATTTCTACAACGCGCTGATCGCCGAGCGCGAGAACCAGACAGTCACCGTCAGGCAGTTGGACGGTGGCCGCGTCCAGACGATATCGGGCACCGGCGAAGCGAGCGTGGAGAAAGTCGGGCTGCACGATGCACGCGGCGAGCCGATCGAATTCGTGAATGTCGGCCAACCCGTGGAGTTGAGGATCCAGGCACGGGTGCACCAATCCGTGCCGAGGCTCGTGCTCGGCTACATCATCCGCGACCGGCTGGGGCAGGCCATCTACGGCACCAACACGCACTACACGCGCCAGGCGCTGGAAGCGGTAGCTGCGGGCACGGTGGTGGACTACTCGATTCGTTTCCCGATGAACATCGGCGCGGGCACCTACTCCATTTCCACGGCGTTGGTCAGTACCGAGACGCACCTGGAAAATAATTACGAGTGGCGCGACCTTGCGCTGCTCTTCACGGTCGCAAACCTCGACAAGCCCTTCTTCGTCGGTACTGCCTGGGTTGCGCCCAGCATCGAGCTGACCGTGTCATGAGTTTCATCTCGTACGCGCAAAACTACGAAGACGTGATCCTGCTCCGCGCGCTGCGCGGGGTCGTGGACGGGTTCTACATCGACGTGGGGGCACAGCATCCACGCAATGATTCCGTGACGAAGGCGTTCTACGACCTGGGCTGGCGCGGAATCAACATCGATCCCGTGGAGCATTGGCATCGCATGCTGGTCGAACAACGGCCGCGCGACATCAACCTGTGCGTGGCAGCGGGTGCGGGGGAAGGACAGATCGACCTGTTCGAGGTCGAGGACAGCGGCTTGTCCACGACCAGCGCCGAGTTCGCGCGCCGGCACCGCGACGAAGGGTTGCCCGTCCGGGCGCCGCGCCGGGTTCCGGTGCGGCGGCTCGATACGATCTGCGCCGAGCAGGGCGTCTCGCAAATCCACTTCCTCAAGATCGATGCCGAAGGCGCCGAGGCCGACGTGCTGCGAGGAATCGACTTGCAGGTATTGCGACCGTGGCTGGTGCTGGTGGAAGCCACCGAACCCAATTCGCGGACCAGCAACCACGCCGAGTGGGAGCCTTTGCTTACCGGGCAAGACTATGACTTCGTGTACCACGACGGACTGAATCGCTTCTACCTGGCCGCCGAGCACGCCGATCTGGCGCCTGCGTTTTCGGAACCACCGAATGTCTTTGACGCCTTCGTGCGCCGCGACCAGGTGGACGAAGCGGAGCGTTTGCTGCAACGCCTACGCGAATCCGACAGCTTGCTGAAGGACCGGGCTGCGCACATCGAGGAGCTCGCCAGCCGGATCGGCGAGCGCGATGTGCAGATCGTCCGATTGGTGGAAGCGCACCAGCGGGACGTCGGTCAACTGCAAGCGCAGGCCGTGCAAATGGAAGCGCTTCAAGGCGACATTTCCCGTCTCGCGGAAGCGCATCGCCAATCCAGCGAAGTCATGCAGGCCGAGATTGAAGTGCGCGAACAACGCATCCTTGCGCTGGAGGCCGAGGGCGCCGGCCTGCGCGAGCAGTTGCAGGGACTGCGCCGTAGCCTCGAGCAGCGCGAACACATGAATGCGCGGCTGTCACGCGAACTGATGGCAGCGCAGGCCGGCCAGCTGGCATCCGAAGCAGCCAGGGCGGCGACGCATGCGGTACGCCTGGCGGCCGAGGCGGAAACGGCCCAGGTACGCCGCGCACTGGATGCCGAACGCAGCGAATACGCACGCGTGATGGCCAGCCGATCGTGGCGATTGACTGCGCCGCTTCGCGCCATGTCCACTTCGGCACGCGACGCGGTGCTTCGACTTGAATCAACGGCGCGCATGCTGGCGCGACTGCGTCCCGTGCGGGTGTCGGTCGCCGCGTTGCTCTCGCCTTTCCCGGGCGTGGCCCGTGCGGTGAAGCGGCGCCTGTATGGAGAGCCGGCGCCGCTGCCTGAGGCTTCGGACATCGCCGAAGCGACGCCCTTGCCATTGACTGAGGACGCCGAAGAAATCCTGGCGCGATCGCCTGTCCCCCCCGTCGCCGGGCCCCGTCGCTGATGCGCATCGTGCTCGACCTGGGGGCCTGCCAGGGCCATGGCAACCGGGTGCGCGGCATCGGCCGCTATTCCCGCCTGTTGGCCCAGTCGATGCTTCGCGAATCACGCGGGCATCAATTCTGGATCGTGTTGAATGGTGGCATGCCCGAGGCGATCGACGAGATTCGCGGCGACTTCGACGGACTGCTGCCGCAGGAGCGCATCGTGTTGTGGGACAACCCGTTTCCGGCCGCGGAACTGCACCAGGTCGACCCGTGGCCTTGTCGGGTGGCGGAAGTCCTTCGCGAGGATTTCCTCGCGTCCCTGCATCCCGATGTGGTCCACGTCGCGTCCTTGTTCGAAGGCTGGAACGATCCGTCGGCAGCGTCGATCGGCCGCGGCAGCATGCGTGCGGTGCCCACGGCGGTGACGCTTTACGACCTCATCCCCCTCGCCATGCGCGATGTGTACCTCAAGGACGGCCCGACCCGCCGCGCCTACCTGCGCAAACTGGAAGACCTGCGCCGCGCCGACCTGTGCCTCGCAATCTCCGAGTTCACGCGGCGGCAAGCCATCGAACTTCTCGACATCGATGCCGGCAAGGTCGTGAACATTTCCGGCTCCGTGGATCCGGTTTTCCATCGCCTTCCCGCCGACCCGCGACGGGCCGGCAACCTGGCCTCGCGCCATGGCTTGTGGCGGCCGTTCGTGATGTATACCGGTGGCTTCGACCACCGCAAGAATGTCGCCGGACTGATTCGCGCGTATGCCGGCCTGCCGGGGGAAATTCGCGCCAGCCGGCAACTGCTGATCGTCGGCAAGCCGCCAGGCGATGTGCACGACGAACTGCGCGAGGTTGCGCGCGAAGCCGGCCTGTCCGCCGACGAGGTGTGCTTTGCCGGTTACGTATCCGATACCGACCTCGTCGGCCTCTACAACGCTTGCGAGCTGTATGTTTTTCCCTCGCTGATGGAGGGCTTCGGCCTGCCTGCACTCGAAGCCATGGCCTGCGGCGCACCGGTCATCGGCGCCGATGCCAGCAGCCTGCCGGAAGTGATCGGCCATCCGGAGGCCATGTTCGAAGCAGGCTCGGACGAGGCGATGTGCGAGCGCATGTTGCAGGGACTGGTCGATCCGGCCTTCCGGTCGCGCCTGCTTGACCATGCCGGTGAACGATTCCGTCTATTTTCGTGGGAGGCGACCGCGCACGCGGCGCTCGATGCATTGGAGGCGCTGGCCTCGCTGCGTCCCGCAGCCGAAGGGGATGGGCAGGGCGAAGACCGCTGGAAAATCCTGGCGTGGCAAGCGGAGAAATTGTCGGAGATCGCTGCGTGGAATGAACTTCCTGCCAACGCAGGACGGCGCCTGGCTGCGGCGCGTTCCGAAAACCTTCCAGGCCCCCGGGCCAGGCAGTTGCTGGTGGACGTGTCCAACCTGAGCCAACATGATGCGGGTACCGGAATCCAGCGTGTAGTGCGAAACGTGCTGCGCGAGTTGTACCTCGCCGATACCCGCGGCTTCGAAGTGGTGCCGGTGCGTTTCGACAGCGCGGGGCAGCCCCGCCGGGCGCGCGCCTTCGCGGCCCGCTTCGCCGGCGGAGAGCCGGACGGAGCGGAGGATCCCTTGCTCGATGCGCGTCCGGGGGACATCTTCCTGGGCCTCGACCTGTCGGCGCATATCGTGCCCTGGTACTACGAGAGCTTCGATCGAATGCGGAGGCGTGGCGTCGCGATGCATTTCGTCGTGTACGACCTGATTCCGCTGCTTCGCCCGGATTGCATGGATCCGGGCGGCGTGCCGACCTTGCAGGCCTGGTACCAATCGATCGGCCGATTGGCCGATGGCCTGTGCTGTATTTCGCTTGCAGTCGCCAACGAATTGGCGGAATGGTGCGACCAGACGCGCCCGGACCGGCATCGCCCGTTGAAGATCGGACACTTCCACCTGGGCAGCGAGCTCGACCGGGCGAGAGAGGAATCCGATGCCCCGGAGGAGCCGCAGCTCGAGGCGCTGGCGTCCGGCCGATGTTTCCTGATGGTGGGCACCATCGAACCGCGCAAGGGCCACAGCCAGGTACTGGATGCGTTCGAGCTGCTCTGGCGGGACGGCGTCGACGCTCGCCTCGCGATCATCGGCAAGCCGGGCTGGTTGATGGAAAGTTTCACGGCGCGGCTGGAGGAACATCCCGAAATCGGCCGACGCCTGCACTGGTTTGCCGACATTGACGACCGCGGCCTTCGCGCGCTCTATGCTGGCAGCGCAGCTTTGCTGGCTGCCTCGGAAGCCGAGGGTTTCGGCTTGCCGATCGTGGAAGCCGCAGGCCATGGGTTGCCAGTGATCGCGCGCGACCTGCCCGTGTTCCGGGAAGTCGCCGGCGAGCATGCGTTCTATTTTTCTGGCTTCGATCCACGCGGCCTCGCCGATGCACTGCAGGATTGGCTCGACCTTGCCGACCGCGGACTCGCACCCGCATCACGGGGCATGCCGCGCCTGGACTGGAAAGACAGTGCCGCAGCCCTGATCCGATGCGTCATCGACGGCGAGCACGACATCTGCTGGCGACCTTCGGGCAGGCGCCTGTTTCCGGCGACGGACCCACGGCTGCTCCGGCAGGTGGGCCGGCTGCATCGACAGCAGCTGCTGACCGACCACAGAAGCGGGTTCCTCACTTACGGCCCGTACGCAAGCTTTGCGGCGGGCAACTACCGACTGCGCGTCCGGGGTCACTGGATATCGGGCAGCGGCCCTGCGATCTGGATGGATGTGGTTTCGGAGCAGGGCAGCCATCGCCTGGCGCATCATGAGTTGGTGCCGGGACACGGCGCATCGCCCGCTGTGCTGGCCGAGATTGAACTGCAACTCTTCATGGACGTGCCGGACCTCGAGATCCGCCTGTGGGTGTCCGCCGAAACCGTGTTGGCATTGGACGGATTCGAACTGGAGCCACGGCACGACCACGGCCACGAGCGGGACGAGTAGCGCGGCGGCGGCTTCGTCGCCATGTCCTATACTTCGCGAACCTGACCAGGGAAGCATGCTAGTGCCCGTCTTGCCCGCAGTGCCCGATCCATCCGCGCACGGATCGAAACTGTCCCACGACGCATTGCTCGAACGCCTCGTGGTGTTCCTTGTTTCGGCAAGCCTGGCGGGCGTCGTGCTCGCGGTCGCCGGCTTTTTCCTGGCGCCATTGGCGGTGGCCATGGCCGGACTGTGCACCTGGGCCTATCACCTGCGCGTGCGTGGCAGTGCTTCGCCGGCGCCCAACGAATCCCGGCTGCTCTACATCGGTCCGATACTGCTCGTCGCCCTTTGCTTCAGGCTTGCGCCGTTCGACTATGTAATGGGCGGGCAGGACCAGGGCCTCTACACCAATATCGCGGCCCATCTGGTGCAGACGCACGGAATTGCCCTGGCCGATCCGGAATTGCACAGACTCGCGGGTAGCGCGGCCCAGGCCAACTACCAGCGCGACAATTATGTCGACCCGTTCCTGCCTGGCGTCTACACGAGCGACGATGGCAAGCTCAAGCTCACCTTCCAGTTCTACCACCTGTTCCCGGTCTGGCTGGCAATGTTCGCCGGGTTGTTCGGCGCATCGGCCGCGACCTACGGCCTTACCTTCCTGTCGTTGGTCTCGATCATCTTCTTCCACCGGTTGGCGACCCAGCTGACGGGAAGCCCGCGCCTCGGTGCGTTGGCCGGCTTGATGCTGGCGCTCAATCCGTTGCACGCGTTCTTCTCCCGGTTTCCGGTCACCGAAGTTCCAACGCTGGCGTTTTCCCTGATCGGATTCACCTTGATCGCCGTGTATTCCGGCACTCGTCCAGGCGAGCGTCGCAGCCGTTGGCTTTGGCTTTCGGCGCTTGCCTTCGGCTGCCTGTTCCTTACCCGGATATCGGGCTTCCTGTACCTGCCGATCGTGTTGGCCTTGGGCACGATTCCGCTGGTGCTCGATGACGATCGCGAGCGGGCGCTGGGCCTGGCCAGATGGGCGCTGGCAACGTCTGTCCTGTACCTGGCTTCGGTGGCCTATGGACTGGCCTGGTCGCGCCCCTACTCGATATCCATCTACCATGAATCCTTCTCCCGGGTGGGCGGGCACCACTGGCCGACGATGATGGTGGGGCTGTTTGTGTTCGCCGCGGTGGTTTGGTCCAGCGCGTGGCTCCGGCCCGGCGGGACGGTCGGCCGGATGTTGGCGTGGGCCGCTATGCGATTGTCGCGCTGGATGGGCTTGGCCCTGCTGCTGGCGCTGGTGGCGGGCTGCTATCGGATTTACGTCTTCGCTTTCACCGGCACGTATACCGGCGTCAATCCCTTCAGCCTGTTTCCCGGCACCACTGCGCAGGGTTGGTCGAGCGTGCCGCACTCGAGCCTGGTGGCGATAGCCCTGTACCTTTGCCCGGTGCTTTTCCTGGCTTTCGTCTGGCTGGCGCAATTGCGCTGGAATCCGCCCGGCCGCTTCTTCGTGTTCTTCCTGTTGTGCATTACCGCGTACGTGGCGGTGTTCAACTGGTTCATGCCCTACCAGCCGTACTACGGCCGATACCTGGTGAGCGAGCTGCTCCCCTACTCGTTGCTGTTCGTCGTGTGCGCGCTGGGCTGGACCAGACAGCCGACGGGGCGCAAGTGGCTGTCGGCCTCGCTTGGCCTGGCCGGCCTGTACTTCCTGGTGCTGTCCGCCGGACAAGTGGGCAAACACGCAGACGAGTTCGCGCGCGAATCAATCGCCCGGCTGGCCGACGTCGCCGACGATGGTGACGTGATCTTGCTGGACGACGCGAACAGCGAGAAGTTCACGCCCCGGGAAATCAAGACGACGCTGGTGTACACCTTCAATCGCCATGTCATCAGCATCAACCGCGAGCGCTGGCTCGACGTCGGCTACCTGGACGGCCTGGACGCCGTCTATGACGACGTCTACCTCGCGACGCAATCGCTGGATGTGCCTTCGGGTTTCGAACGCGTCGATGCAATGCGAATGCACGCCAATGGATTCATTCGCTACGCCGGCCCACCCTGGCGAACCGGCCGGAAGCTGGACGCAAACTTGGTGGTGTATCGGATGGCGCGCCCCGCGTATGGCGTTGGCAGCCATCAGGTCTTCTCACCGGCCACCGACGTCAGGTTTTTTACCCAACAGGGTCGGAGGGATGCCGGTCGCGGGGTGTTGGCCGAGGGCCGGGCGGGCTATCTGGTTTTCGGACCGTATATCGCGTTGCCGCCGGGTCATTTCGAGGTTCGCATCAGTGGTCGCCAGCAGGCTTCTGATGTCGGCGAGGCGCGACTCGAGGTCGCCTCCGCGAAAGGGTCCCGCATCCTGGCGGCGTCCAGCGCACGCGCCACGTCCGAAGCCACTTCGTCAGTGATGGGAACGCTCGAATTCGAGGTTCCCGACTCGGGCGTGGAGGATCTTGAAATCAGGATCGCCGTCGATGACGGCTCGCAGCTCGAGGTGTCGCGGATCGAGCTTTCGCGGGTGCGCTAGACACCCGCGACGGCCGTGACCAGGTCCGCGTGATCAGAAGCGGTTGACGGCTTCCTTGTAGCGGATGATGTCGCCAAGCGAGTGGCCGCTGCCGCTCTGGCAGTGGATCCGGTACGCGCGCACGGCGCCGGTGTTCTGCTCGTTGGACTCGACTTCGATCGTGTAGCGCGAGTTCGAGCCGCCATTGCGGTCGTTCTTGTCGCCCATGTAGGTTTCGCTCCAGCCGGTCGAAAGGTCGCCGCCGGAAACCACGAGGCCATCCTGGTCAAGCAGGCGCATTTCGAGGCCGTGGCCGTTGACCGCGCGCACGCCGGTGGCCGGGTTGATCAGTTCGCACTGCTGGTAGTCGGGGTGGCGGAAGTAGATGACGTGCGTGTTGCCGCTGGCGCCCGATGCAATCTCAAAAGTGCGACCCACGCCATCGGCGCTGACCAGCGTCTCGCGTGAGACATGGTTGTCCTGCGAGCCGATCACGTCACCGGGATAGCCCAGGCCGCCGGCGCCAACTTCCTGCTTGGCGATGCGGAAATCCGCGCCGAAGGTCGTGTTTTCCTGCGTGGTGCAAAGGCTCATCAGGCCCGGCTCTTCGCTGGCGTTGTTTTCCTCGAAGCGTACCGACGCGTCGTTGTAGTCGCCGGCAACGGCGCCGCCCGTGGCGAATACGTCCAGCAAGCGGAGGGTCTGGCCCGGAGCGAGCACGACATCACCGCCGCCAATGACGGCGGAGCCGCTGTTGTACAGCGTGTAGTGGATTGACGTGGCCGTGCCACCGGCGCTTTCCTCATTGAGGTTGGCCAGGAAGCAATTGGTCTGGAAGGCTGGCGAGCTGGGGGTGGCGGCCAGGCGACGGATGCCGTTGATGAAGCTGTCGGCGGAGGTGAAGGTGCTGGCGGGGAAGGACTCTACCGTAAAGCCGTTGCCCTGCGGATTGCTCACCCGCGAAAAGCCGGCGTAGGGCAGGTTGCTCGAGAGGTTGCGCTCGCTGGTGTACAGGAATCCGAATTGGCTGCCGGCCGCAAGCGAGGGGCAGACGGCCCGCAAGCTGGTGAAGGTCACTGTCTTGCCCGCCGCGATGTCGAAGGTCGGGCAGTTGATCAGGTTGGGCGCCTGTGACGTGCCCGTTGCCGGGTAGTACTTCGGCGTGACGGTGACGGCGCTGAGCAGGTTGGGGTTGTGGAAGCTGAAGCGTTGCGAGAAAGATGCGGTGTCGACGACCACCGGGAATATCTGGATCGAATGGTAGGCGTCGGTTGACTGCGCATGGACCGCACCGGCGGCCAAGCCCAGGCCAATGGCGCAGCTTGCGACAAGTCGAAATTGTTTGATGCGGTTCACGGTCGTCTCCGGGGGGTCAATTGCCTGGTGAGGCGATGGCATACGAGGGCTAGTCTTGCATAGAACGCAGGACATACCTACCCGAAACCGGCCCCTGCACATTGCGCGCTGTCACGTTTCCGGACGGCGGATAAAAAAACGCCCCCGAAAGGGGGCGCGTTGACACATTTTCACAATGGCCGCCGTCTGCGGCAGCCAGGTCAGAACGAGGTGGGCGCGTTGTACTTGACGATGTCGCCGAGCGTATGGCCGCTACCGCTCTGGCAATGCAGCTTGTACGGGCGCACGGCGGCGGTGTTGACGGCAGTGCTTTCCACTTCGATCGTGTAACGGGCATTTGCCCCGTTGTTGCGATCGGTCTTGTCGCCCAGGTAGATGCGCGAGAAGCCCTGGATGTTGGCACCGCCCGCCATCGTGTTGAGATATTGGTCGCGCAAGCGCATCTCGAGGCCGTACGTGGCCAAGGCCCGGACATTGGTGGCCGGATCGATGATCTCGCACGCCACGTAATCGGGATGGCGGAAATACACGACGTGCGTGTTGGCGCTGGTGGCGGTACTCGCTGCCGGAATCGAGAATGCGCGCGGCGTCGTGTCGCCAGTCATCTTGATGTCGGAGGCAACGGTGGTGTCACGGCTGACGTGGTCGTCCTGCGCGCCGATGCCCGAGTACTGGGTACCCCAACCGCGGAACTGCTTGCCGATGCGAAAGTCGGCGCCGAAGCTGGTGTTGTCCTGCACCGTGCAGAAGGTCATCAGGCCCGGCTCGCCGGTGCCCGTTTCACCAAACACAACGTACGCATCGTCGTAATCGCCGGCCGGCGCACCCGCTGCGGCGAACACGTCGAGCAAGCGGACCAGGCGACCCGGGGTCAGTTCCATCGAACCCGAGCCCAGTGTCGCCCCCGCGCTGCTGTACAGCGTGTAGCTGACGGTGCTGGTCAGGTGCAGGTATGGCGTCACGTCGTGCTGGTTGCCGACGAAGCAGTTACTCTGGAAAGCGGGCGAAACGCTGCTGGCGGCGCGACGACGCAGGCCGGTGACGATGGTGTCCGCCGAGGTGAAGGTGTGCGCTGGGAAAGCCTCGACGCTGAAGCCATTGCCGGCCGCGTTGCTTACCCGCGAATAGCCGGAGAACAGGCCCTGGTTTGCGCCGGTAACGGCGGCATAGAGGAAACCGAACTGACTGCCAGCCGCGAGCGTCGGGCAGATGCCGCGCAGGCTGTTGAAAACCATTTGGCCACCAGCCGGGATGGTGATGCTGGGGCAGCCCATGTTGACGGCCTGGGTAGTGCCGTCGGCGGGGAAGTAGATGGTCGAGACCGTGACGGCATTGGCCGCATCCGGGTTCTTGAAGGTGAATCGCTGCGAGAACGAGTCGGAATCCACCACTACCGGGAAGATCTGGATGGCGTGGAATCCGTCAGTGGATTGGGCGAGGGCGGGCGTGGTGCCGGCCAAGGCCAGCAGGCCGAAGCCGGAGGCGAGGGCAATTTGCTTCAACGAGAACACGGACAGCTCCTTGGGTGGCGCTCGCGCGGGTTGCTGCCGCTCATTCGGCAGGGCACCCGGGCGAGGATGACCCATATGGTGGCATAAAACCCCGGCTCGCCGGAATGTGAACCCGCCCAGCGGCCGCTATTGGCGGTCGACCCGCTCGCTTGCCTGCTCGGCGGCGCGCAAACGCTCGAGCTCGGCCGGGCTCAGCGCGTGCCCCTTGGTCGCAGGCACGACGGTGGGCCCGCCTTCGGCCCACATGTCCACCACGGCGAATGAGCCAGGTGTATTGGGGACGGCCTTGAGTTCGCCCGCGCGGATGGGCTTCGCCACCCCCTGCGCGTCCACCGTGTAACCGATGACTTCCGACGGTGCCGCACGAATCGGAATCGGTTTGGCCACGGGCAGGGGTTCTGCCGAATAGGGCAGCCCGGCTTCGTTCAGGAGTCGTTCGCCGTTGGCATCGACGGCATAGCCGCCCGCGGGACTTCCCGCGGATCGCCCGGTCGCGGAAGTCGCGCCCGATTCCGTGCTTGCAGGCGTGGTCGTTTGCAGATCAGTCGCATTATTCGATGTGGACGGCTTTGGCCAGTAGAAATAAGCCACCAAGCCGATCGCAGCAAGCAGCAGCACGATCGGCAGCAGGCGCGCGGACGCGGAGCGGTGGGTGTTGATCGCTTGGGACATGGTTACCTCGAAAATGAAAAGGGCGGGGCCTGAGCCCCGCCCCCCAAAGCAAAATATTATCAGAAGCGGCCAGTGGCTTCCTGGAAGCGAACGAGCTCGGCCTGGGTACTGCCGCTACCGCTCTGGCAGTGGATCCTGTAAGGCCTGGCGGAGCCGGTATTGAAGCCGTTGGATTCGACCTCGATGCTGTACCGCGTATTCGCGCCAGCATTTCGCGAGCGCTTGTCGCCCAGGTAGACCTCGGCGAAACCTTGCGAGTCACTGCCGCCGGCAACCACGGTGACGCCGTCGTCTGCCATCAAGCGCATTTCAAGACCGTAGGTATTGAGTGCCCGCACGCCCGTAGCCGGATCGATGATTTCGCACTGCGCCCAGTCCGGATGGCGGAAGTAGATCACGTGGGTGTTGGCCGTGGTGCCCGTGCCAATCTCGAAGGTGCGCGTAGTGGGGGTGGTGCCCGTCGAATTCAAGGTCACATCGGTGGACCGGGTCAGGTTGCGCACGGCGCTGTCGTCCTGCGGACCAATCGTGTCCGGGTCGTTGGTCAACTGGATGCCGCTGAAATCTTCCTGCTTGGCGATGCGGAAGTCTGCGCCGAAGCTGGTGTTGTCCTGCACGGTGCAGAAGGCCATGATCGCCGGTTCGCCGGTGCCTACCTCGTAGAATCGGGCGCGAGCGTTGTCGTGGTTGCCTGCCGGCGCGCCAACGATACCGAAGACGTCGAGCAGACGGGTCAGCTTGCCAGGCGCCAGCGGAAACGAGGTCGTCGTGCCGAGTTGTACGTTGGTGCTGCTAAAGACCATGACTTCGATATTGGTGGTCACCGGCGAGCCCAGCGGCACATAGTCGTTGAGATTGGCGACGAAGCAGTTGGTCTGGAACGCGGGGTTGCCACCGCTCGCCGCGAGGCGACGGAGGCCCGACACGGAGGATGTGCCCGACGTGAAGTTGCTGGCCGCGAAGGCCTCGACGCTGAAGCCATTGCCTTGCGGATTGGCAACGCGGGAAAAACCCGAGTACGGCATGTTCGCGGTGTTGACCTCGTAGGTGTACAGGAAGCCGAAATTGGAGCCGGCCGCCAGGGCGGGACAGATTTCGCGCAGGGTGTTGAAGGTCTTGTCGCTATTGGCGGCGATCAGGATGGTGGGGCAGGTGAAGGCGGAGGCTTGTGCCGTGCCCGTTCCGGGGAAGTACGTGGGCGAGATCGAAAGGATCGTTGCGTTGGGGTTACGGAACGTGAAGCGCTGGGTAAAGCTGGCTGTGTCCACCACGACCGGGAAGATCTGGATCGTGTGGTAGGCGTCCGTCGTCTGGGCGAATGCCGACTGGGCGGCGATGATACCGGCAGCGCATACACTGGCGGCGAGTGCGATTTTCTTTAGGGTGATCACTGACTTCTCCTTCGTAGGTGGATGCATGAGGAGCTACCGTCCCATTCGCCTCGTCCTGCCTGCGAATCCGGCACGCCCATCGGTGCACGAAGCATTCCTGGCTACAGCAATAAGCTGAGAATACTTGGCTCAATAAACGCCCTTCTTGGCCGCAACCGGACACGCCCGGCGCGGTCAGTTCCTGTAATCGGTTCCGATACGTTAAAGTCGCCGGACTTGCTCAGACATGATCCGGGTCGCCCGGGGACCACTGGCGACATCCTCATGAAACCCCCGGCCTCCCACAGCTTCGATCCGACCGATCCCCGTTTCTACGGCGAGGACTACTACGCCCGCCACCTGCACGACAGGCACTGGTTTCGCAACAATCCAGCGAAATTCCAGATGCGCTGGAACCGCACCATCGCCTGCCTGCAGCCGCTTTCCGACGATCTCGTCCTGGAGCTGGGTTGCGCGGCCGGTGAACACACATTCCAGCTCGCACCGATGGTGCGACGCATCATCGGCCTGGATTTTTCGCCCGATGCAATCCGATTGGCCCGTGCCGAAAATGAACGACGCGGCGGCAAGGCCGAGTTCGTTCAGGGCGATGCCGCCGACCTCGGGCAATTCGCGGATGCGTCCATCGACAAGGTGTTGGCGCTGGACCTGGTGGAACACGTTACCGACGACGTGCTTGCCCGGATGTTTTCGGAGACCTGGCGCGTGCTCAGGCCCGGTGGCCGGCTGGTCATCTACACGCCCAGCGCCAGCCATTACGTGGAGCGGATGAAAGCGGCGAATTTCATCCTGCGGCAATTGCCCGGCCACATTGCGGTGCGCCGGGGCGAGGCCTACCAGTCGCTGCTGGACGCCGAGCCCTGGGCCTCGGTCAAGCTCGAATACCTGCCTTCCAGCTATCCCGTGTTCGGCTGGATGGATCGCTGCATGGCCCGGTTGCCGCGCGTCGGCGCCATGTTCCGTTTCCGGATACTGATAACGGCGATCAAACCATGAAGCTGATCCTGCAGGTCCCGTGTTTCAACGAAGCGCGGCAACTGCCGGACATGCTGGCCGGCTTGCCGCGTTCCGTGCCCGGGTTCGACAGCGTGGAATGGCTGGTGGTGGACGATGGCTCCACGGATGAAACCAGCGCCGTCGCACGCCAGGCCGGCGTCGACCATGTCATCCGCTACGCCGACAACCGCGGACTCGCCCATGCGTTCGCCGTGGGGCTCGAGTCCTGCTGCCGGCGCGGAGCCGATGTCATCGTGAATATCGATGCCGACAACCAATACCGTGCCGAATTCATCCCGCAACTGTGCGCGCCCGTCCTGGCTGGCCGCGCTGACATCGTGGTCGGTTGTCGCCCGATCGGTCGCATCGCCCATTTTTCTGCAATGAAGAAAGTTTTGCAGCGCGTTGGCAGCGCCGTCGTGCGCTTGATTTCCGGCGTCGATGTCGAAGACGCCACCAGTGGTTTCCGGGCCTATTCGCGTCGCGGTGCGATGGCCTTGAATGTCTATTCGCGCTACACATACACCCTCGAGACCCTGGTACAGGCGCGGCAGGCGAGACTGTCCGTAACCAGCGTGCCGATCGAAGTCAACCCGCCGACGCGACCCTCGCGACTGATGCGCGGCACCGGCGAGTACCTGCGCCGTTCGGTGACGACCATGCTGCGCGCCTTCGTCATCTACCGGCCGCTGCGTTTTTTCATGGTGCCTTCTGCGGTGGCGACGGTTTGTGGCATGGCCCTGGGCATTCGGTTCCTGCTCAATTTCGTGATTGATGGCAGCGCAGGCAACGTGCAGTCCCTGATCCTGGCCGCAATCCTGATCGTGCTCGGTGCCCTGTGCGGAGTGATCGGGCTGGTCGCCGACTTGTTGTCCGTCAACCGTCGTCTGCTCGAGGACATCCAGGCGAGCAACCGCCGTCGCGACTGGCAGGCGCCGTGACGGGCCAGCCCTGGCTGCTCACGCGCAAACATCCGCCCGACGTAGGCGGCATGCAGCAGTTGAGTTTCCAGTTGGCCGAAGGGCTCAAGGCCTTGCGCCCGGTTACCGTGGTCGCCTGGCGTCGCGGCCAGTGGGGCTTGCCGATCTTTTTCCTGACCAGCTTCGCGCGACTCGTTCCGGCCCTGGTATTGAAGCGGATTTCCGTACTACACCTGGGTGACCCGGCATTGGCGGCGCTGGCCTGGCTGCCGCGGCTTTTTGGCGTGCCGGTGGCGGTCACGGTGCATGGCCTCGACATCACCTGGCCTGCGCGCATCTACCAGGCCTACTTGCGTCTGTTCTTCTGGAAGCACATGGACGCCTACGTCGGCATCAGCAGGCATGTCCGGGATGAATTGTTGTCGGCGGGCCTCGCCAGCGAACAAGTGCTGGTCATTCCGCCGGGCGGCGATGCCTTGCCTGCGGCATCGGAAGAACCCGAACTGGAAGCACGGCTGGCAGGCAGTTACCCGGTGTTGTTCGCGGTCGGTCGCCTGGTCGAACGCAAGGGGCTGCAGTGGTTCCTGCGCGAGGTCGCGCCCGACTGGCTGGCCCGCCACCCGATGGCGACCCTCGTGCTGGCGGGCGACGGACCGATGCGGCCCGCGATCGAAGCCGCCATCGCGGAGTTCGGCCTGCAATCACAAGTCCTTTTGCCGGGGCCGGTCTCCGATGCGCGCAAGGCCTGGTTGTTCGAACGCTGCGACCTCGTGCTGATGCCCAACCTGGAGGTGCCTGGCGATGTGGAAGGTTTCGGGCTGGTTGCGGTGGAGGCGGGACGGGCGGGTCGCTGGGTTGCGGTCGCCGACCTGCAAGGGCTGCGCGACGCCGTTACCGAAGACGGCAACGGCAGTCGGGTAGAGGCGGGCAATGCGCTGGCATGGGCGCAGGCGCTCGATCGCCTGTGTGGCGATCCCGAGTCGCTTCGTGCCCGCGGACGGCAAGCCCGCGACTTCGTCACCACGAAGTTCTCGTGGGCAGCCATGGTTGCAAAATATGACTCCCTGCTGAGCTCGATGGAATCGGATGCTGCCTAGTCGCGCCTTGCGCCGCGTGGGCATCGTGCTCGGCCTGGCCGTGCTCGGCTTCGTGTTGTATCGCCTGCACGGGCAATGGCAGTCGCTGGATTTTTCCTGGTCCCGGCTGCGTTGGCCGGACATCGGAGCGTCATTGTTGTTGCTTGTGGCGGCGCAGGCATTGTTCGCGTTTTCCTGGCACCGGCTGTTGTCGGATGCAGGTGAGTCGGGCGAACTGCGCGGCGATGTCGCACGCTGGTGCGTCAGCCTGGCCGGCAAGTATTTCCCCGGCAAGGTGTGGCAGGCCGTGGCCCGCTTTGGCCTGTATCACGGGGCCGAGCGCGGCAAGAAGGTCGCCCCGGCATTCGTCCGGGAAACCCTGCTGTCGCTCAGTGCGGCCATGGCTGTCGTGGCCGCGCACGGCTGGTCCGACGTTGCTGCCACCGGCCGCCTGGAGTTGGCTTTCTCGATCGGTTCGCTTGCGCTCCTGCTGCTGTCGCTGCCGGGCGTCGCACGCACGGCAGCCGGATTCATCCAGCGCTGGATGCCGATGCGGCTGGTGATTCCGGAAGGCGGCGTCGCGTCCCTGGTTGAAGTCTGGGCGATGCAACTCGCCGGTTACCTGGTGCTCGGCCTCGGCTGTCTCTTCCTCGCACGCGGCATCGGTATCGCCCAGGCGGATATCACGATGCCCGTAGTTGCGGGTTTGTGTTTTGCCGGGCTCGCCGGCATTGCCGCGTTCTTCGTGCCTGCCGGCATCGGCGTGCGCGAGGCAGCGTTGGTCTGGTACCTGGCGCCGGTGATCGGCCCCGCCCCCGCGGCATTGCTTGCCGTCGCCGCCCGCGTCTGGATCAGCGTGGGCGAAGCTGCACTGGTCGCCGCCGGAATGCTGGTGCTCAACCACTCGGCACGCGGCGTTGAGCCGGCGCCATGAGCTACCCGAGCCAGCAGCGATTGGTCGACCGTCCCGGGAGACAGCGCCGTGCCGCGCGCATCATGACCATCCTCGAAGACTTCGGCGACCTCGACCTCCGGCAATCGAGCCTGCTCGATGTCGGGGCGTCGCATGGCCTGATCACGCTGGCGCTCGCGCCGGGTGTCCGATTCGCGGTTGGCGTCGATGTCGACCGGGACGGTGTCGCTGCCGCTGCGCGCGATCCCGATGCGGGCGACCATTGCGCCTTTGCCGTGGCCTCGGGGATGCAATTGCCATTCCAGGACGGCAGCTTCGACGTGATCGTCTGCAACCACGTTTACGAACATGTTCCGGACGCGCCCCGGCTGATGGCCGAGATCGGCCGCGTATTGCGGCCCGGCGGCTTGTGCTACTTCGCGGGCGGCCACCGGCTGCAGTTGATCGAGCCGCACCATCGCCTGCCGTTCCTGTCCTGGCTGCCGCGTCCCTTGGCCGATGCCTGGCTGCAGGCAATCGGTCGTGGTCCCCGCTATGAAGAAACATTCCTGATGCCGTGGCGACTGCCCCGTCTGTTCACGGGTTTTTCCTCGGCGCGCAACGTGACGCCCGATGTCCTGAAGGCGTGCTCGCGGCATGGCCTGGGACCGGCCTGGCTCGAAACGGTTTTCCGAGCCGCCATGCCACGCTGGCTCGCGACGCCTGTCGCCAGCGTGCTGCCGACCCAGTTGTGGCTGCTGCGCAAATGACCGGACCGCGTAACATGCGCGTGCAACTGTCGCCAGGCGGCAGCAACCGCCTCGGAACCCCTTGATGAAACTCGCCATCCTGTCGCGCAACAGCAAGCTCTATTCCACCCAGCGCCTGGTGGCTGCGGCGCGCGAACGCGGGCATGTGGTGCGCGTGCTCGATCCGTTGCGTTGCTACATGAAGATCGCGCCCGGTGAGTTCCAACTCAACTACCGGGGCCGGAAGCTTTCGGGACTGGACGCGGTGATCCCGCGCATCGGCGCATCGGTCACCCGCTATGGCACCGCCGTGTTGCGCCAATTGGAACTGATGGGCGCGTATTCGCCCAACAGCTCCGACGCCATCCTTCGCGCGCGCGACAAGCTGCGTTGCCATCAGCTGCTGGCGGGCGAGGGCATCGGCTTGCCGATTACTGTATTTGGCGACAACCCCGACGACACGGCCGACCTGCTCGGCCTGTTGGGCAACGCACCGCACGTCATCAAGTTGATCGAGGGTTCGCAAGGCAACGGCGTGGTGCTGGCGGAAACATTGTCGGCATCGCGCAGCGTGGTCGAGGCATTTCGCGGCCTGTACGCAAATTTCCTGGTGCAGGAATTCGTGGCCGAGGCGCGTGGCGCGGACCTGCGCTGCTTCGTGGTCGGCGATCGCGTGGTAGCCGCCATGCATCGCCAGGCCGAACCTGGCGAGTTCCGGTCCAACCTGCACCGGGGCGGACAGGCCAGCCCCGCCACGCTCAGCCCCGCCGAGATCGAAACTGCCCTGCGCGCAGCCCGTGTCATGGGCCTGGAGGTCGCAGGCGTCGATCTGCTGCGTTCCGACAAGGGACCGCTGGTCCTCGAGGTGAACTCCTCCCCGGGCCTGGAGGGCGTCGAGGGCGCTTCCGGGGTGGACATAGCCGGGGCGATCATCGACCACGTGGCCAGCCGGCTGCCCCGGCCGGATGCCCCCCGACGCCGCCGGTCGGCCCGGGCAAAGAAATAACCAAACCAAGGCCAAAATTTAACGTTTTTTTAATCTACTGGCCCCTAGGCTGGTCGGGCCAGATCAACGGGTCCTCCTCGTGGACTCCGCGGATTACGGCAATCGGGACACCTGTAAACTTTAGACCCGGGCGACGCGTCTTGATGGCGCGTCCCCGGGTTCTTTTATTTCCGCACCGCGTCTGTAGGGTTTCGGAACAGCATTCGCGCATTGCATGCCGGAACTTGCCCGCTCTGGCAGAATCCCATTCAGCAGTCTCATCAGAGCATCCCCCATGCGCATCCTGGTCGTAGAAGACAACCGCGACATCGCCGCCAACCTCGGCGACTACCTTGAAGAACGTGGCCACACCGTGGACTACGCGGCCGACGGCATCACCGGCCTGCACCTGGCGGTGGTCAATAATTTCGATGCCATCGTGCTCGACCTCAACCTGCCCGGCATGGACGGCCTGGAAGTCTGCCGCAAGCTTCGATCCGAAGGCCGCAAGCAGACGCCGGTACTGATGCTGACCGCGCGCGACTCGCTCGACAGCAAGCTGTCGGGTTTCGATTCCGGCGCGGACGACTACCTGGTCAAACCCTTCGCCCTGCAGGAAGTGGAAGCGCGCCTCGCCGTGCTGGCCCGTCGCGGCAAGGCCGCGCAGCCGCGCGTGCTGCAAGTCGCCGACCTCGAATACAACCTCGACACGCTGGAAGTCCGTCGCGCCGGCAAGCTGCTGCAACTCAACCCGACCGCACTGAAGATCCTGCAGTCGCTGATGGAAGCATCGCCGGCCGTCGTACCGCGCATCGATCTTGAAACCCGCGTCTGGGGCGAAGAACTGCCGGACTCCGACAGCTTGCGCGTGCACATCCACGGCTTGCGCGCCGCGGTCGACAAGCCCTTCGACAAGGCCCTGATCCAGACCCGTCACGGAATCGGCTACCGCATCGCAGACTCCGAACCGGTCTGAGTCCATGCACTATCGGCGCCGTCTCCGAAGTCGAATCATCGTCTCCTTCCTGCTGCTCGGCTTCGGGCTGACGGCGATGTTCGCGCTCGCTACGCTGGCCTTGCGCAATCGGCTGGAAACCTCCCTGGTCAACAGCTGGTTGCAGAACGAAGCCAGCAACTTCCTGGTGTTCAAGCGGGCCAACCCGGCGCCGGATGCGCTGTTCACGTTCGGTCGCCGGATTGAAGCGTTCGCGTACCGGCCTGACAGCGAGAAGATTCCGTTCGGCTGGAAGGACCTGCCCGGGGGAGTGCATGACTTGCGTGAAAACGATGCTGCCGGCGAACTACGCGACTACAAACTGGCCGTCCAGCGCGAACCGGACATGGTTACCTATGTTCGCCTCGACTACACCCAGGAAGCACTGACCCAGCAACAGATGCTTATCTCGCTCGCCGGGGCCGTGCTGCTGTTCACCGGCCTGGCCTGGGTGATCGGATTGTGGGCGTCGACGCGCGTGATCAGCCCGTTGACCGACCTGGCCCGGCGCGTCGAGGGACTGTCGAGCCGCGAGAACCCGGACAAGCTGGCTCCACACTTTTCGCGCGACGAAGTAGGCGAGCTCGCCGACGCCCTCGACGACTATGCCGATCGCATGACCCGGCTGGTGAAGCGCGATCGCGAGTTCAACGCCGACGTCAGCCACGAGTTGCGCACACCGCTGGCAGTGATCCGCGGCGCCGCCGAACTGCTGATGGCCAATCCCAACCTGGAAGACAAGACCCGCCAGCGCCTCGCCCGCATCGAGCGCGCCGCCATCCAGTGCACGGACCTGACCACGGCGCTGCTGTTGCTGTCGCGCAATGAGCGCGGCAGCGGCAGCACCAACCTGTTCAAGGTCTGCCAGGCACTGGCCGAGGCTAACCGTGCGCAACTGGGCGGCCGTCCCATCGAGATCATCGTGGAAGGCCGCCAGGACGTCGTGGTGAATGCCCCCGAGGCGGTACTGGCCGTGGCGCTGGGCAACCTGATCGGCAACGCCTGCAAGTACACGGCCGAAGGCGAGGTGCGGGTGATCGTCGAAGCCGACCGCGTGCAGATCGAGGACACCGGGCACGGCATCAGCGCCGAAGACGCTGCGCGCCTGTTCGAACGTGGCTATCGCGGATCGAGCGCTGGCGGCACCAGTGGTGGCGGCATCGGGCTGTCGATCGTTCGCAGACTTTGCGAACTGTACGAATGGACGGTCAGCATCGCGCCCAGGCCGGAGCGCGGTGCGAAGGCAACGCTTGTCTTCGACGCGATGACTGTCGCGAACTGACCTTAAGAGAGCATCACCGGTTCTGGGTGGGGTGGTGGCCGGTGATCATTTTGAGTCGCCGCACGATACCGGCTTGGTCAAAATGATCCCCGGCCACCACCTGCGCGCACCTCTGACCAACATCGCTTCAGTGCAACACCCTGCATTACCCCCGCCAACGCAGGTCGCCCGGCGCCGCCAGTCGCACTTCGTGCTTGGTGGGGACGGCCGGGCGATCCTGCGTTTGCAGGCGGTGTGCGTGGGCGTCGCTGCGCTCGCCGGAAGTTGTAGTGGGGACAAAACGCAGGATCGGCCGCTGGTCCCCACCGAGCACACCTGCGAATGGGGCAGCGGGCGACCTGCGTTGGCGGGGGTATTGCAGGGTGTTGCTGTGAAGGCTCAGACCGCGCAGGAAGTTGCCGGCGATCGCCAGTGGCGAAAACCGGCTTCTAATGTCTAAACAACAACGTGCAGTTATTCCAGCCAGCCGTGCTTGTCCGGCGTGCTACCCGTGAACAGCCCGAAGAAGAGATCCTGCAACTGGCGAGTAATCGGGCCTGCCTTTCCCTCGCCGACCTGGCGACCATCGACCGAGCGGATCGGCGTGATTTCTGCGGCGGTGCCGCACATGAAGAGTTCGTCGCACAGGTACAGGTATTCGCGCGGCAGGTCGCGTTCCACCACCGTGATGCCGGCGGCGCGGGCGAGCGTGATGATGCTGTTGCGGGTGAGGCCGTTGAGCAACGCGGCGCTGACCGGCGTCGTGTGCAATGCGCCTTCGAAGACCAGGAACAGGTTTTCGCCCGCGCCTTCCGACAGCAGGCCGGTGGAGGCCAGCGCGATGCCTTCGCCGAAGCCGAGGCGGCGGGCTTCGCGGGCGATCAATTGGCCCGACAGGTAATTGCCGCCGGCTTTCGCGCCTGCGGGAATCGTGTTCGGTGCAAAGCGCTGCCAGCTCGATACGCAGGCATCGATGCCTGCTTCCAGTACGCCGGCGCCGAGATAGGCGCCCATTTCCCAGGTCGCCACGGAGACATCGACCGGCGTGTCGGCGGACAAACCGAAACCGCCGAGCCCGCGATACGCGATCGGCCGCAGGTAGGCCTTGGTGAAATTGTTCGCGGCGATCACGTCGCGACAGGCCTTGTCGAGTTCGGCCAACGTGTAGGGGATGGCCATGTCGTAGATGCGCGCCGATGCATACAGGCGCTTGAGATGGTCGGTGAGGCGGAAGATCTTCGGGCCGTTCGGCGTTTCGTAGCTGCGGATGCCCTCGAATACCGACGAGCCGTAGTGCAGGCCATGCGCCATCACGTGCACGGTGGCGTCCTTCCAATGCTTGACCTGGCCGTTGTGCCAGATGAAGTCGGGATAGGTCATGGTCATGGGGGCGGCTCCGGGCTAAACCGCCATTTTACTAGAACTGGAGCCACCAGCACCCGGCATTGCTGCGCAGGCGGAAATAAGTCACTTGCGACTCGTAGTCGGTCTCGCTGCGCATCTGGTCGACGCGCAGCAGGTCGGCGTTGGCCCGGGGCGTCGGTTCGGGCGGCGTCGGCTCGCTTCCCAGCCCGGGTTCATCGTCCAGCGCAAACTCGTCATCCAGCGGCGGTGGCGGGGGCAGGGGCGGCATCGGGGTCCCCACCTGCGCGCTGGACACCAGTTGCACGTCCAGCAAGGGGCGTTCGCTGAAGCTGGCAAGGCGGCCCATCAAGCGATAGCCCTCGCTGTTGCCCATGCCGGTCCAGTGGTAGTACTCGGCCAGCTTGTTGGGGTCGTGCGCTTCCAGTGCGGTCCGCACGCCGAACAACAGGTCGTCCTGGCTGCGCGCGCAGCTGCGGGTACGGACGATGACGGCGGGCCGGAGCCGGTCGGCGGAAGGGGGAGGTGCATCGATCGCCTGCAAGTCGCGGCAGGCACGGTCGGTGAAGATGGCCGCGCCGTCAGTGCCGATGCAGCGATGCAGGCCGGATGCGCCTGCTTCGGCGCGTGGCTGGCCGGGCGCCGAGTTGGTCGGCGACGCAGGCCGTGGCGTGGTGGAGGCTGCCCGTGCCGAAGTCAGTGTCGGTGCCGGATTCGGTGCCGGCGCCGTGGTCGCGGCCGGCAACGTTGCGCCCGTTGATGCGAGCGCCGGTAGCGCCAGCATGCAGGCCAGTCCGATGCCGGTCCACGCGGGTCCGCGTTGGCGGGCTTCGGCTTTCATTCGCCGCACGGTGGTTCGGGCAGCGACGGCTGGAAATTTCGAACTCGATCTGCTCTGGGCATCGCGCGGTCCGGCTGGGATATCGCTGATTGGACTTCGGCGAGCGAACAAGATTCCGCAATCCGATCAATCGCGAAGACGATAGCATCCGCGGCCGCCGGCGCCGTGACCTGGCTATCAGAGTCGGGCGATAACCGCTTCGGTGGGTTTGCTGAGGTTCAGCGTATAAAAGTGGAGTTCCGGTACTCCGGCGGCGACCAGGCGACGGCACATCGCCGCGACCAGGTCTGCGGCCAATTCCCGGATGCCGTCTGCATCATCACCCAATGCCGCCATGCGCTTGCTGATCCAGCGCGGGATTTCCGCGCCGCAGGCTTCCGAGAAGCGCTTGAGCTGGGTGAAGTTGGAAATCGGCATGATGCCCGGGATGATGGGCACGTCGATGCCCATCTTGCGTGCGTCGTCGACGAAGCGGAAGTACGCGTCGGCGTTGTAGAAATATTGGGTGATCGCGGAATGCGCGCCGGCATCCACCTTGGCCTTGAAGTGACGCAAGTCGGCAAGAGCGTCTTCGGCTTGCGGATGGGTCTCTGGATAACAGCCCACCTCGATGCGGAAGTGGTCGCCGTGCTCGGCACGGATGAACTCGACCAGGTCCGTTGCATAACGAAGGTCGCCCATGCGCGCCATGCCAGAGGGCAGGTCGCCGCGCAGCGCGACGATGCGGTCGCAACCTAGCGCGCGATACAACTGCAGCAGGCTGCTGATTTCCTCGCGGGTGCCGCCCATGCAACTGACATGCGGCACGCCGTTGAGCTTGTGCGCCTGGCGCAGGTCGCGCACCGTTTCCGGCGTATAGCTCAACGTCGATCCGCCCGCGCCAAACGTCACTGACACGAACTGCGGCGAGTGCGCCTTCAGTTTGCGCACGGTCCGGTCCAACTGCGTGCGCTGCTCGTCGGTCTTGGGAGGATAGAACTCGAAGGAAAGCGGAATCATGGGCAGCCCTGGAAGAAGACGGGCGGCCGAAGCCGCCCGCCATTGCCTTGCTTAGTAGCGGTAGTGTTCGGGCTTGTACGGGCCGTCCACGTGCACGTTGAGGTAGGCGGCCTGGTCGGCGGTGAGCGTGGTCAGCTTCACGCCGATCTTTTCCAGGTGCAGGCGTGCCACTTCCTCGTCGAGCTTCTTCGGCAGGATGTAGACCTTCTTCTCGTAGAAGTCCTTGTTGGCCCACAGGTCGATCTGCGCCAGGGTCTGGTTCGAGAACGAGTTGGACATGACGAAGCTCGGGTGGCCGGTGGCACAGCCGAGGTTCACCAGGCGGCCTTCGGCCAGCAGGAAGATCTCGCGACCGTCCGGCATCTGGTACTTGTCCACCTGCGGCTTGATGTTGAGCTTGGTGATGCCCGGCGCCGTGTTCAAGCGATCGACCTGGATCTCGTTGTCGAAGTGGCCGATGTTGCAGACGATGGCCTGGTTCTTCATCGCGGTCAGGTGCTCGAGCGTCAGCACGTCCTTGTTGCCGGTGGTGGTGACATAGATGTCGCCACGGCCCAGCGTGCTTTCGACGGTGTTGACCTCGAAGCCTTCCATCGCCGCCTGCAGGGCATTGATCGGATCGATTTCGGTAACGACCACGCGGGCGCCGTAGGCGCGCAGCGAATGGGCCGAACCCTTGCCGACGTCGCCGTAACCGCAGACCACCGCGCACTTGCCGGCCAGCATCACGTCCATCGCGCGCTTCAGGCCGTCGGCCAGCGATTCGCGGCAACCATACAGGTTGTCGAACTTGGACTTGGTGACGGAATCGTTGACGTTGATGGCGGGCACCAGCAAGGATCCGGCCTGCACCATCTGGTAGAGGCGATGCACGCCAGTGGTGGTTTCTTCGGACACGCCCTTCCAGTCCTTGACCACGGTGGTCCAGAAACCCGGACGCTCGCGCGCGACGCGCTTCAGCAAATTCTTGATGATCTGCTCTTCGTGCGAGGCCGATTCGGTGTTGACCCAATCCGAACCGTTCTCGAGTTCGAAGCCCTTGTGGATCAGCAGCGTGACGTCGCCGCCGTCATCGACGACGAGTTCCGGACCCCTGCCACCCGGGAAGGTGACGGCATCAAGCGTGCAGTCCCAATACTCTTCCAGCGACTCGCCCTTCCAGGCGAATACCGGCGTGCCGGTCTTGGCGATGGCGGCAGCAGCGTGGTCCTGGGTCGAGAAAATATTGCACGAGGCCCAGCGCACGTCGGCGCCGATGTCCTTCAGCGTTTCGATCAGCACGGCGGTCTGGATGGTCATGTGCAGCGAACCGGTGACGCGCACGCCCTTCAGCGGCTTGGCAGTGGCGTACTTCTGGCGGATGGACATCAGGCCCGGCATCTCGTGCTCGGCGATGTCGATTTCCTTGCGACCCCAGTCGGCGAGCGACAGGTCGGCAACCTTGTAATCAGGTTTGATGTTGGTGACAGCGTTCATTTGTTGCTCCGTTTTTGGAGAATCCGCCAGCACGTGCCGGTTCGGGATTCGCATTAACGGGCGCCGTTGTTACGGGTGACCTTCGCCGAGCCTGTTCCCTTGTCCGCGTTGCGCGGGCCGGGCTTGCAGCGCCCCTCGGCGGGGTGGGCCGTCGCGGCCCGGGCGCATTATATCGCTTCCTCGCGATGAAAGGATGAACTGGTTGCCGGTGCTGTCGCCCCGCGGCCGGTTCGGCCGCGGGGCGGTTGCTCAGAACAGGTCCAAGGCGTCGTGGTAGCGGATCATGTCGCCACGGGTATGGCCGTTGCCGCTCTCGCAGTGCAGGCCATAGTCGCGAAGCACGGCCGAAGGCAGCGCCGACTCGACTTCGATCGTGTAGCGGCTGTTGGCGCCGTCGCCGACGTCGTTCTTGTCGCCGAGATAGTGGGACTGGAAGCCGATCACGTCGTTGCCACCGGCGATGACGGTGCCGGTGTCGTCAAGCATGCGCATTTCCAGGCCGTAGGCGGGCAGCAGGCGCAGTTCGGATCCGACCGAGACCAGCTCGCAGGAGACCCAATCCGGATGGCGGAAATACAGCACATGGGTGTTCCTGCCGGCGGCGCCTGCCTGGATGGTGAAGTTTCGTCCGACCCCGGCGCTGGTGACTACTTCGCGCAGATCGACGTAGTCGCGACGCACATGGCCATCCTGGCCGCCCAGTTCCCAGCCCTTGCCCCACTCCTGCTTGGCGATCCGGAAGTCGGCGCCGAAGCTCGTGTTGTCCTGGACCGTGCAGAAGGTGATCAAGGCCGGCCGATCCGCTCCGTTTTCGCTAAACCGGATCACGGCGTTGTCATGGTCTCCGGCCGGCGCATTGGCCGTCGTGAAGACATCGAGCAAGCGCGTCAGCTTGCCGGGGATCAGGTTGATGTTGGTACCGGTTCCCAGGTTGTTGCCGGCTGCGGTGAACAATTCGACATTGACCGACGTTTCGACCGCGATGCCGCCCGCGACGTAGTTGTTCAGGCTGCCGACGAAACAATTGGTCTGGAATGCGGGCGACTGCGCGGTGGCAGCCAACCTGCGCAGGCCGGAGATGGAGGTGGTCGCGGAGGTGAATGTATGGGCAGGAAAGCCTTCGATGCTGAAGCCCGCAGCGGCGGGATTGCTGACCCGGGAGAAAACCGAGAAGGGCAGGTTGGCCGAATGCGTTTCGATCAGGTAGAGATAGCCGAACGCGCTGCCAACGACCAGCGCGGGACAAAGCGCACGCAAGCTGGTGATGGTGATGCTTCCGCTGATGGGGATCGCGACCGACGGACAGGTGATCGGCGACGCCTGCGCAGTTCCGGTGCCGGGGTAGTACTTGGGCTGTACCGAGGCCACCACGTTGTTCGGATTGCGAAAGACGAACTGCTGTTTGAACGAATCGGAATCAACAGCGACCGGGATGACCTGGATGGTGGCGAGGCCGTCGGTGGTCTGGGCGTGGACGGACGGGATCGCGAGAAACGCGACCAGGCAAAGAAGGCCGGCTTGCGCCGACTTGGTTGAAAGTTGCAAGGGATTACTCCTGGAACGGGGCGCGCAGCAGTCCGGGCGCGGTGTCGCGCCAACGGAAGAGGAGGTGGGACGAGGGTCCGTCGCTGCGAGGCGGCTTTTCCAGACACTCGGCCCATATGAACGCCGTGCACGTCGAATACCGGCCAAAAAAAACGGGTCGCCTGGGCGACCCGTTCGGTGCAGCGATTGTTTTCGCCCTGCCGCAGTGATCAGCCCTTCAGGCCGGCATCCTTGCGCAGCGCATCGGCGCGGTCGGTCTTTTCCCAGCTGAAAGTGGTGAACTTCTCGCCGTTGGGCAGCACGATGTCTTTCGGCTTGCGGCCGAAGTGACCATAGGACGCGGTGTCCTGGTACATCGGGTGCAGCAGGTCGAGCATCTTGGTGATGCCGAACGGACGCAGGTCGAAATGCTTGCGGATCAGCTTCTCGATCTTGTCGTCGGTGATGCGACCGGTACCGAAGGTGGTCACCGAGATGGAGGTCGGCTCGGCCACGCCGATCGCGTAGGACACCTGCACTTCGCACTTGCGCGCGAGGCCGGCGGCCACGATGTTCTTGGCCACGTAGCGCGCGGCATAGGCTGCCGACCGATCGACCTTGGACGGATCCTTGCCCGAGAAAGCACCGCCGCCGTGGCGGGCCATGCCGCCGTAGGTGTCGACGATGATCTTGCGACCGGTCAGGCCGCAGTCGCCCACGGGACCGCCGATCACGAACTTGCCGGTCGGATTGATGTGGATGCGGTTCTTGGGCAGCGACTTCAGCCACTCCTTCGGCAACACCGGCTTCAGGATGGCTTCGTACACGCCTTCCACGATGTCCTTCTGCTTGATGCCGTCGTCGTGCTGGGTCGAGAGCACGACCGCTTCCAGGCCGACGATCTTCAGGCCGTCGTAACGCAGGGTCACCTGCGACTTCGCGTCCGGGCGCAGCCAGGGCAGCGGGGACTTCTTCTGCTTGCGGACTTTCGCCTGTTGTTCAACCAGGCGGTGCGCGTAATAGATCGGCGCCGGCATGAACTCCGGGGCCTCGTCGCAGGCATAGCCGAACATCAGGCCCTGGTCGCCAGCGCCTTGTTCTTCCGGCTTCTTGCGGTCCACGCCCTGGTTGATGTCGGGCGACTGCTTGCCGATCATGTTGATGATGGCGCAAGTGTGGCCGTCGAAGCCGACCTTGGAATTGTCGTAACCGATGTCGTTGATGACCTTGCGGGTGATGGACTCGATGTCCACCCATGCGCTGGTCGTGACTTCGCCGGCGGCGATGGCCGCGCCAGTCTTCACCATCGTTTCGCAGGCCACGCGGGCGCGCTTGTCCTGGGCCAGGATCGCGTCGAGGATGGCGTCCGAGATCTGGTCGGCCATCTTGTCCGGATGGCCTTCGGACACGGATTCGGAAGTGAAGAGGTAGCTGCTCATTGCTTGGGTATATCCTTCGATTCGGATGAAAGGATGTTTGGTGGACGCGCATCATACACGGGCGGCCCCGACGGTGCATCCTGAACCCCCTGGCGTTGCCGCGGCGTTAAGGCCCGGGGCGGTTCTCGGGTAGGCTTGTGCCCATGGATTCCATCACACATCTGTTCCTGGGCGGGGCCATCGCCGCCGCCATTGCCCCGGCGAAGTATCGCCGGGTTGCCATCCTGGCCGGGGCGGTCATCAACACCTTGCCGGACCTGGACGTACTGCCGCTGGCCCTGGTCGAGGACCCGGTGATGGTGATGACCTGGCACCGCGGCGCGACACATTCGCTGCTCGTCCTGCCGTGGGTCGCCGGCCTGCTTTGGTGGCTGTTGAAGTCGCGCTGGCAGCCGGTGCGCGAGGCGCCGACGCGCTGGTTCTGGCTGATCCTCCTGACCTTGCTGGCGCACCCGCTGATCGATGGATTCACGGTGTATGGCACCCAGTTGTTCTGGCCACTTGCGATGCCGCCGACCATGTGGTCGAGCCTTTTCATCATCGATCCGCTGTTCACGCTGCCACTGTTCGTCGCCTGCGTTGCCGCCTGGTGGCTGCGCGAGAAGCCGGCGGCGCAGCGCGCGCTGGCCGTCGGATTGTTGTTGAGCGGCAGCTACCTGGCATGGTCGCAAGTCGCCAAGTGGCGCGTCGATGCCATCGCCGAATCCAGCCTGGCCGCGCTTGGGTTGCAGGACGCGCCCCGTGTCTCCACGCCGATGCCGTTCACCACCTTGTTGTGGCGCGTGGTGGTGATGACGCCGAATGGATTCATGGAATCGCAGCGATCGCTGGTGGCCGACAGTGGACCCATGCAATTCATCGAACATGCCAGCGACACCCACGGCCTGGCCGCGACGGCGGCGTATCCCGCCGTGCGTGAGTTGCGTTGGTTCACGCATGGCTTCCTGAAGGCCCAGCGCCACGAGGGCGAACTGGTGCTGGCCGACCTGCGCATGGGCGCGGAGCCCGATTACAGTTTTCGCTTCGTGGTGGCGCGCGAGGGTGGTGGCGGCTGGCAACCCATTCCACCCCGCCAGTTGAAATGGCCGTGGGCGGCTTCGCGGCGATTACCGGAGGTGTGGCAGCGAATCTGGCAGTCGCCAGCGACGGGAGCAAGCCGATGACTTCCCCCAGGCCCGACTTGTCGGCACTGCCGGCCAGCCTGCGCAGCAAACTTGAAGCGCAGCTCGAACGCCTGCCCGCCGAGCTTCGCGACAACCTGCACGCCCAGCTGGCTAAGGTTCCGCCCGATCAATTGGCGCGCTTCGTCGAACGCAGTTCGCCCTTGCTCGACAAGGCCCTGAATCGCGTGGAGCAAGTGCAGTCGGGCATGTCGTCACGCAAGAAGCCCGAGGCGAATTTCTCGACGACCGGGCACTACAACAGCACTGTGCAGCCAGGCGACCGGCCGGGACTGGTTGGCAAGATCCTGTTCGTGCTTGCCGTTGTCGCTGTGCTTTCGTACCTGCTCTAGGCGGCGCAATGGATGGCGGCAGCGCTTTGGCGCTGTAATATTCAGCAGTGTGTTCTCTCCTGGAGCAAGCATGAAGGGTTGGGGTCTTTTGGCGGCTGTGGCCCTTGCCGCGGGCGTAGCGCCGTCGGCGCGGGCGGCAGAAACGCGACTCGCCTATCAGCCGTCAAGTGGTACCCAGGTGTTCGCGGAGGTGCAGGGAGACCGCATCCTTTTCCGTAGCCTTGGTCCTTCGACGGTGTACGTGCACTACGGATTCGACGTAGATGGTAATGGCAAGATCGATCCGTCCGTGGACGGCTCGTACTCAATGCACAAGGACGGCTCGCTGTGCGCCCAGAAGTGGATCTCCGAGCAGGAGAATTCTATCTGTGGCCAGTTGCCCAGCGCGGCGCGCGTCTCCCAGGAGACCATCGGCCAGCAGTTGTTGCGCCGCCTGGACCTCCCGCTCTCCGAGGTTTCCCGCAACGGCCGCAACCTGCGGCTAAGGCTCGGAATTTACGACGAGGGCAAGACCATTGGCTACGCCTGGATGACCTTCGACCTGACCACGGGCGTCGTGGCCAGCATTCCCGTGCCGTCTGCGGCAGTCCCCACGACGGCGACGACCAACACCGCCAGGCCTGCGACGCCGACCCAAGTCGCGCCGCAGGTCAAGGGCGGACTCAGCGAGCGTGAACTCACCGACCGGTACGATGCCGGCAAGGAAGTAGCCAACCGCCAGTGCAAATATCGCAACTTGCCTGAGGTGCGCCTGATCGAAAGTCCGTTCAAGCCGCGCTTCGGCGAATTCGTCGTACGTGCCCTGGAGAACACGTCGATGCTATTCAACAATTTCAAGCTGGAAACCAATATGTATGGCCGCGAAGTATTGCGCATCGATGTTCGTCACGACGCGCACCGCCGCGCGAAGGTGACGTCGGCGTTCCTGGTCGTCGGTAGCGAGCGGTTCCCGCTCAAACCCTTCCACCAGTGGGACGAGGCCACCCCGGTGAAGACTTACAAACCCTACGTGACCTTCGATGAGCCGCCAGGTAAAGCCGGGCCCGCATTGCTAAACGCAAGCACGGCTCGCCTGGTGCTGATGACCGACCAGGGCGAAGTCAGCCACTGGACGTTTCCAGTCGGTAACCTGCGCTACCTGCGACGGGCGATGGAGCTAAGCGAGTGGAAGTGTTCGTCGGCCTGGTAGTTCAGGCCGCGGCCGACCGTTCAACGGAGGTCAGGCGGTCGAAATACTCGCGCGTCAGCCGGATCTGCTCGTCGGCCGTTTCCGCGCGATTGACCACGGCGCGGAAGGCCGCGTTTTCGGACCGGTCCTTCGCGTACCAGCCCAGGTGCTTGCGGGCGATTCGCACGCCGGATTGTTCGCCATAGAACGCATGCAGGTGGCGCAGGTGTCCGATCAGGATCTCGCAAACTTCCGACGGAGTTGGAGGCGGCAGCTGCTCGCTGGTTTCCAGGTAGTGGGCGATCTCGCGGAAGATCCAGGGCCGGCCCTGCGCTGCGCGACCCACCATCACCGCATCCGCGCCGGTCACCTCCAGCACGTGTCGCGCGCGTTCCGGCGAATCCACGTCACCATTGGCCAGCACGGGAATACGCACGGCCGCCTTGATGGCTGCGATGGTTTCGTATTCCGCCTCGCCCAGGTACTGGTCGGCGCGGGTCCGGCCATGCACGGCCAGCGCAGCGATGCCGCTGTCCTGCGCGATGCGCGCGATGGCGACACCATTCCTGTTGTCCCGATTCCAGCCGGTGCGGATCTTCAGCGTCACCGGCGCATCCACCGCGCCAACAACAGCGGAGAGGATGCGCCCGACCAGTGCCTCGTCCTGCAGCAAGGCCGAGCCTGCCCAGACATTGCAGACCTTCTTCGCGGGGCAACCCATGTTGATGTCGATGATCTGCGCGCCATGGTCGATGTTGTAGCGCGCCGCGTCGGCCAGGACGCGGGGATCGGTGCCGGCGATCTGCACGCTGATCGGCGCCGGCTCGTCGGCATGGTCCATGCGATGCAGTGATTTCGATGTGTGCCAGAGCCGCGGCTCGGACGTCGTCATCTCCGACACGCACAGCCCGGCGCCGAGTCGTTTGCAGAGCATGCGGAACGGCTTGTCGGTGACGCCTGCCATGGGCGCGAGCACCACCGGAACGTCGATGCGGTAAGGGCCAATCTGCAGGGGTGCGGGAAGCATGCCGGCATTCTACGCGGGCGCCTGGTCTCGCTTCACTTGCGGCGGCGGCGCGGCGTATCGTAGGCGCAGGCCATCCAGGGAGCCAGCCATGCGCCAACTGCTATCGATACTCCTGTTGCTGTCGGCGGCAACGCCCTTGTCCGCGACCGATCTTCAGATGGTGAAGGCGCGGCCCGGCATCCACCGATCGGGGCACGACCAGCAGATGGCCATGCTCGCGCCTTCCTTGCGGGATTGGGTGTCTGTGCGGTCGAGGGCACTGGTCGACAGCGGCGAAGAACCCGATGCGGCGGCCATCGCCCGCGATGTCAACGCGCGGTTGGCGGGCCAGGATTTTTCGACGGCCGATGTCGAGGCCCTGGTGCAGCTCGTGATGATGGAGTCAGCTCGGCAGGCCGACGCCGACCTTCGCGACATGATGGAGCAGATGCGCGCAACCAACCAACGCAAGGCCGAAATGCGGGACATGGCGGCTGCCCAGCGTGGGCAATCCGGGGCGGTTTCGGATCAGGCCCGGGCAGAATTTGCGGAGCGTAAGGCCTTACCGAACTGCGCAGAGCCCCCGTGCCTGCCGCAAGTCCCAATCGTGAAGGCGCAAGTCGGCATCGTCCAGCCGCAGGTCGCCATCGTCCAGCCGCAGTTGGCCACCCGAAAGCCGGTCGAACGTCAGCCGCCTGCGGACGTCGATTCGCAGTCGGAACAGGGCGAGATGGCCAGCATGCGGCTGCAAATGAACCTCGACCGTCGGGCCAAGTTCATCGAGACCTTGTCGAACCTGATGAAGAAGCAGTCGGATACTGCCTCGACCATCACCTCGAACTTGAAGTAAGCCCCCGCAACCCGGGGCCGACTAGTTCATCGACAGCAGTACGCCCGCGATGGTCGCCGTCATCAGGGTCGCCAGCGATCCACCCAGCACGGCGCGCATGCCGAAACGCGCCAAGTCTGCGCGGCGGTCCGGTGCCAATCCGCCGATGCCGCCGATCTGGATGGCGATGGACGCAAAGTTGGCGAAGCCGCACAACGCGTAGGTCAGGATCAGGCGCGAGTGTTCGCTGATCATGCCGATGCCATCACCCACCGGCGTCGCCGCCAATTGCAGGTAGGCGATGAATTCGTTCAGCACGACCTTTTGGCCGATCAGGCCGCCCGCGGTCACCGCGTCGTCCCACTCGATGCCGATCACCCAGGCGATCGGCGCGAGCACATAGCCCAGGATCAGGCCGAGGTTCAGGCGGATCGGGCCGTCCACGGCGCCGTTGTTGAGCATCATGTTCAAGCTCTGGTAGCCGCCCGCATGCCAGTCGCCGACCCAGCCGATCACGTAGTTGACCATCGCGATCAACGCGACGAAAGCCAGCAGCATCGCGGCGATGTTGATCGCCAGGCGCATGCCGTCGGAGGCGCCGCCGGCGGCGGCATCGATGATGTTCTTGCTCTCACGTTCCACGTGCACGGTGACGGTGCCGCCGGTGAGCGGCGTGCCGGTTTCCGGAATCAGGATCTTGGCGATCAGCAAGGTTGCCGGCGCCGCCATGATCGAGGCGGCCAGGAAATGCTTGGCGAAAATCTGCTTCATCTCCGGGTCGGTGCCCGCCAACATGCCTATATAGACCGCCATCACGCCGCCGGCGATATGCGCCATGCCGCCGATCATCATGGTCAGCAATTCGGAGTTGGTCATCTTGCTGATGTACGGGCGCACGGTCAGTGGCGCCTCGGTCTGGCCGATAAAGACGCTGGCGCAGACGCTCGTCGTTTCGGCGCCCGATACGCGCATCAGCTTGGTGATGAACCAGGCCATGCCCTGCACGACGCGTTGCATCACGCCGATGTGGTACAGGATCGCCATGAACGAGGCGAAGAAGATGACCGTCGGCAGTGCGTGGAAAATGAAGACGAATCCGTACTTGTCCTGGTCGGCGAAGCCACCGAGGATCATCTGCGAACCGGCATTGGTGAATTCGATCAGCGTCACGAACACCTGGCCGAGACCACCAAAAATTGCGCTGCCGATGTCGGTGCGCAGCACGAAGGCCGCGAATGCGATCTGCAGCGCCACGCCGGTCGCCACCAGGCGCCAGTCAACGCGTTTCTTGTTATCTGAAAAGAGCCAGGCGATGGACAGGAGGACGGACAGGCCGAACAGGCCGAAAAGAATCTGGCTCATGGTTTTTGCGGATTTCCCCGGGTGATGCCGAAGGGTAGAGCAGGGGCTCGACCGTAGCAAGGCACGGCCGCCGGCCCGCCTGAACGGGTCAGTCCGAGTCGCGCGCGATCACGCGGTTGCGCCCGGTGCGCTTGGCGGTGCGCAGCCGCAGGTCGGCGTTTCGCATCAGCCCCGATACGTCCACCGCATCCCCCGGGCAGCTGGACATGCCGGCGCTGAAGGTGAGCTTGCGCGGCTCGGCCCCGTCGCCGGGCAGGAAGCTGGCCGCAGCCACCTTGCGCCGCAATTGGTCCACGCGTTCCCAGGCCGCACCCAGCGGCTGGCGCAGCACGAGCACGAATTCTTCGCCGCCGACCCGCAGCAAGGGCTCATCCCGGCGCAACTCCAGGCGCAGGGTTTCTACAACATGTTTCAGCGCGCGATCGCCGGCCTGGTGGCCCAGTTCGTCGTTGATCTGCTTGAAGAAGTCCAGGTCCAGCAGCGCGATGCACAGCGTGTCGCCCTCGGCGCGGGCATCGCTGATGATCTGCGGCACACGATGGTTGAGGAAGGTGCGGTTGGGCAGGCCGGTGAGCCCGTCGGTGCCCGATATCTGCACGAGCCGCTGCATGCGGAACACGATCAGCGTGGTGACCAGCGTGGACGCGAACAACAGGAAGGTGCGCTGCAATTGCGATGACACATGCACCGTGCCGTAGTCCACGGACACCAGGGGTTCGGTCGCCGTCATGATGAACCATGCCGACAGCGCGCCGAATTGCAGCATCGCCAGCATTCCGGCCAGCAAGGTGACCCGGACATCGTTGCGCAGGGCCGTCGCCAATACCACCAGCGGATAGAAGCACCAGACCACCACGCTGTTCAATCCCGCGGCGGGCAGGCGGAAGGCCAGCAACAGCAACACCATGCTGACGACCGTCACGTCGAAGCTGGCGGAAAGGTAAGGCAGCCAGCGGTAGCGACGGCGGCGCCGCGCCAGGGTCAACCACACCTGGCTGAGCAGCATCGCCAGGCCCACGCCGGTGAAACCGATCATCGATTCGTAGCTGCCACCGCCGGTATAGAAATTGATGAGCGGCAGCGCGATCAGCATCGTCGACAGCAACAGGCGAAACCGCGCCAGCAGGACCTCGCCGTCCGCACCCAATTCAAGCAGGATGTCGTCCGGTGTTTCGCGCAATGACCGATACAGCTCGGCGAAAGTGTCGCGCAATGTAGTCACGGGCCGGGGGGGTTAGTGGGGTCGTGGGTCAGCATAGCCCTTGCCCACGGGCCTGTCAGGCCGACAGCCCAAACCATGCGACCCACAGGCCGAGCAAGGCGAACACGGCTGCGGCCGTCCAGCGCGCCGCACGCAAGGGCAGGCGATGCGCGAAGCGCGCACCCAGCAACACCACGGGCACGTTGGCCAGCAGCATGCCCACCGTAGTGCCGGTGATCACCTGCCAGAGCGGCGAGTATTTCGCCGCGAGCACCACCGTCGCCACCTGCGTCTTGTCGCCGATCTCGACCAGGAAGAAGGCCACCAGCGTGGCCAGGAAGGGGCCGTACTTCGGCGCCTTCACTTCATCCTCCTCGAGCTTGTCCGGCACCAGCGCCCAGGCTGCGACGGCAAGGAAGCACACGACAACGCCCCAGCGCAGCACTTCGGGCGGCAGCAAGCCGGCGAGCCAGGCGCCGGCCCAAGCCGACAGCGCATGGTTGACCAGTGTGGCGGCGAGGATGCCCCAGATGATCGGCCACGGGCGGCGATAGCGCGCGGCCAGCAGCAACGCGAGCAACTGCGTCTTGTCACCGATTTCGGCCAAGGCCACGGTGAGTGTTGATATCAGAAGGGCTTCCAAGCGTGGTGCTCCAGGCGTCGAATGCAAAAAAATCCCGGCGCAGGTGGACTGCGCCGGGTCGTCGAAGCTGGGATTTTACGCTTTGTCTAGCGCGCCGGCGCGACTGCCGCTGGCGTTGCGGTCGGCGCGATCACGACCACTTCGATGCGTTCATTGCCAGCATCGTCGATGCTGCGGTACTCGCTGACCTGCTCTTCCCACTGGGCCTGCTTCTCGCCGGGGGCGCGCGGCGCGGCGCTGGCACGCGGCACCGGCGGTGTCGGCTGCACTGGCGGAACCGGCGGCACGGGTGCCACGCCGGGCACGGCTCGGGGCGCGGGTGCGGGCTCCATGAAGGGCAGCGGCCGCGTCTTGGGCACGGTCACCGTCACCGCCGTTGGTTTGCGGTCGCGCAGCACGTCGAATTTCAGCTGGCTTCCCGCTTTCTCGTCGCGCAGTTCGCGCATCACGTCACGCGGCGATTCCACCGTTTTCCCGGCCACGCGCTGGATCACGTCACCCGACTGCAGTCCCTTGAGTTCCGGCCCGCTGCTCAGGACCAGCACACCCTTGTCGGTACCGAAATATCGGCCCAGGCCGGCATCGACCGAAGACAGGTTGAGGCCCTGCCAGCGAAAGGCCTGGTAGATGGCAGGCAGGCCGCAATCGTCGTCGCCCTTCTTGCAATCCTTCATCGGGCCCATTCGTTCGATGTCCATCTCGACGCCGCGCGGCAACATCATCATGCGCTTGTGTTGTTCGCCGTCGCCACCCGGCATGCCGGGCCTGCGCTCGCTGCGGTTGAAGGCGAACACGCGGCTGATATCGTCGGCCTTCACGTCGGCGTTGAAGGCCTTGCCCTGTCGCGCATAGCGCAGCTTCACCACCTGGCCCTGCTTGAGCTTGCCCAGCAGCACGCGCGCGTTTTCCACTGCGGCGGTGCCGCTGCCACTGATGGCCTTGCCATCCACCGACAACAGTACGTCGTTGCTGCGCAGTCCGGCCTTTTGCGCCGGGCTTTCCGGCGTGACCGCGGCGATCCGCACGCCGGCTGCAGCAGGATTGGGCGCCATCACGATGCCGATGCCCGGGCCGCGCTTGAACGCTCCCGGCCCACCCGGCCCACGCTCGATCACGATGTCGCGGACGCCGTCGTCCTTTCCTTCCCAATGCATCACGCCGGGCTTGCCATCGGGGCCGATCCGTTCGATGCGGATCTTGCGCTTGCCACCCTCGGGACCCATGCGCTCGATCATCATGTCATGGTCCATGCCGCGTTCCTTCCAGCCCGGGCCGTCGTGCTTTTCGGTGCGCACGATAACGTGCACGCCGGAGTCATCGCCCAGTTCCTTCGACAGGACCTTGATGCGATCTACCAGGCGTTCGATCTCCGCCTTGGCGGCTTTCTGTTCGGCCGTGGCGGCTTTCGGCGCCTTCGTCGGCTCGGAGGCCAGCGCCGTGCCGGAGACCAGGGCCGCGGCAATCAGCAGCGGCAGGATGCGTGTCTTCATGGTGGTGTTCTCCTCAGGAATGTGGGTGCGGCGAATCCGGTGCGACGATCAGTAGGCCGAAACCAGTGCGACGTCGAGGTTGCCGCCCTCGGCGGCGAGGTAATGACGGGATGTTTCCACGGCGGCGATGTTGCGCATCAATTCCACGCGCTCTTGCCAGAGTGAAAGTTGCGTGGCGGAATCCGGGCCTGCCTCCAGCTCGGCGTCCACCGCCATCAATTTGTCTTCCAGCGCCAGGCTCAGGGCCGCAGCGCTGCCGCTACTCGCGCCGTTGTCGCTGGCGACCGACACCAGTCGTTCCAGGCGGGCCGATTCGGACATCAGCGCAGCCAGCTGCGCGCGCGATTCGCCGGCGCCGATGGCCGTGGACGATGCATCGGCCTGCGACGGATGGGTCTGCGCTGGATCGAAATACCAGCTGCGCGGAAGAAACGCGAGCGCGAGCAGGCCGGCGGCAAGTGCCATCGGCCAGCGCGGAACCCGGCGACGCTTTCCGAGCCGCGCGGCCAGCGCGGGCCAGGCCGAACGGTCCGGCGTTTCCAGCGGCAGCGCCGCCAATGCCTGCGCCAGCGGAATGCGCGGCAGCTTGAATTCGTGGTCATCCATGGGCCATTACCTCGGTGTCCAGGTGCAGCAGGCCGCGCAGCTTTCGGGTGCCGCGCGCCAGTTGCGATTTTGAGAACGAGACGCTCTTGCCGGTGGCGTTGGCGATCTCTTCGTGTGTGTAGCCCTCCGCGTGGTACAGCCAGATCACGCTGCGCGTCGCGCCGGGGAGCCGGGCCAGCGCCTGTCCCAGGATGGCGGCATCGGCTGCGCGCGGCGGCAGCATCAGGTCGGTCGCCGGCAGTTCGGATTCGTCGATGCCGTCATCGCTGAGGAAGCGGCCGCGGCGGCGCAGCAACATCAGCGATTCATTCACCGCGATCTGCCGCAGCCAGCCCCAGAAGGGCGAGTCGCCGCGAAATTCCCCGAGTCGGTCGAACAGTTTCAGCATGGTGTCCTGCAGGATGTCCTGGGCTTCCTCGCGCTGGCCGGTCAGGCGCAGCGCGAGCGTGAAGACGGGCCGCTCGAACCAGCGATACAACTGCTCGAACGCCGCCGGCTCGCCGGCGCGCGCGCGGGCGAGCAGGGCCTTGGGCACGTCGATCGCGAAGGACGAGGTTGGGCTCACACTGGACATGGATGCACCCGGGCGGAAAAGGGTCGCAGCCGGTTTGACCGGCGAAGGGGCAGGGGATTCCTTATACTCCCCGCAACTTCACGTGGGAGCGGTTCCGATGGCTGGTACGACCTTGTTGACCTTCATCGTGGTGCTGGCCGGCATCATCGTCCTGATCAAGACGGTACGCATGGTGCCCCAGGGCTTCGAGTGGACCGTCGAGCGCTTCGGCAAGTACACCCACACCATGTCGCCGGGCCTGCACTTCCTGATGCCCATCGCCCAGACCGTCGGCCGCAAGGTCAACATGATGGAGCAGGTGCTGGACGTGCCCAGCCAGGACGTCATCACCAAGGACAACGCGGTGGTGAAGGTGGACGGCGTGATCTTCTTCCAGGTGCTCGATGCCGCCAAGGCCGCCTACGAGGTGTCCAACCTCGAGCAGGCGACGGTTGCCCTGGTGATGACCAACATCCGTACCTCGATCGGTTCGATGGACCTCGACGAGTCGCTGTCGAAGCGCGACGAGATCAACGCCAAGCTGCTGTCGGTGGTGGACGTGGCAACGCACCCCTGGGGCATCAAGGTCAACCGCATCGAGCTCAAGGACATCCAGCCGCCGCGCGACCTGATCGATTCGATGGCGCGACAGATGAAGGCCGAGCGCGAGAAGCGCGCGCAGATCCTGGAAGCGGAAGGCTCGCGCGCCTCCGAAATCCTGCGCGCCGAAGGCGAGAAGACCGCCGCCGTGCTGCAGGCCGAGGGCAAGAAGGAAGCCGCTTTCCGCGAGGCCGAAGCGCGCGAGCGCCTGGCCGAAGCGGAAGCCAAGGCGACGCAGGTTGTTTCGCTGGCGATTTCGCAAGGCAACGTGCAGGCCATCAACTACTTCATTGCCCAGAAATACATCGAGGCGCTGAAGGATTTCGCGACCTCGCCGAACCAGAAATTGTTCATGCTGCCGATGGAAGTGACCGGCGTGCTCGGCTCGCTGGCCGGCATCGCCGAACTGGCGAAGGATTCACTGGGCGGCAAGGCCGGCCCGGTAGCCGTGCCGCCGAAGCCGCCGCGCCTGGAGGGTTGATCGATGCGCGCTGAAGTCATTGCCTGGGCCTGCCTGTCGCTGGCCCTGATATCGGCCGAAGTGATGGCGCCCGGCGTCTTCCTGCTGTGGCTCGGCATTGCCGCTGCCGTGGTGTTCGGGGTGGTGCTGCTGGTGCCGGGCATTCCTGTCCTGTGGCAGGCGCTCGGCTTCATCGTGCTGAGCTTCGCTTCCATCGCGGTGTACCGGAAGCACTTCCGCCAGGACGCCGAACGCAGCGACCAGCCCCTGTTGAACCGCCGCGCGGAACACTTCATCGGCAGGAATTACGTCCTGGAATCGGCCATCGTCAACGGTTCCGGCCGCCTGAAGATCGGCGACGCCTTCTGGACTGTCACCGGCGAAGACCTGCCGGTCGGCACCCGCGTGCGCGTCGTGCAATCTGACGGCATGGTCCTGACCGTCGTCGCTGACTAGGCTCTCGAAGCGGTTTCGCGTACTAGCGGTACGCGTTACGGTGCAGCGGGGGTCGGTATTCACTTCGAGTCGCTGCACTCGCGCCTTGCGGCGCTCGCGCGACTTTGTCGAAGCAAACACCGCCCCCCGCTCCTATCCGCAATCCGTACTTCTGCCCTGCTGTCCTCACGACCAGGTACCCATCCAAGGTTTCCGCCTCGTCTCGGCGAATGGCAGGGTCAGAGAGGTAATAGACGGGGTCACCGGTCTCGTTCTTATTCTGTCGAAGCGCCGCTTGTCACGTGGTGGAGCCACGTGTGCACTCTCTTTGAAATTTCAGGCTTCGAATTGGAGGCGCGGCGTCCGCTTTGCCCCTCGCTTCGGACGTGGTTGGACCACGTCTGCTTTCTCCGAGCTATCGCGTTGGTGAATGGGTCGACGTCGGGGAAGGGCGTGTTCGTCCGAGCGGGGCAGGACGCCAGGAGCGGCGGCGTGTAAAAAACAGGACGTTTTTTCCACGACGCGGACGAACACGCCCTTTCCCGGCGCCGCGCGGAATTTCGTAAACCGCTCTTCACGTGAAAAAGAAGCGGCACAAATGCGATAATGGCGGTCTTTCCGCCGGGATGGGTCCTGATGACCAAGCAGACTGTATTCAACGCCACCCATCGCGCCCTCGGCGCCAAGATGGTGGATTTCGGTGGCTGGGACATGCCCATCCATTACGGGTCGCAGATCGACGAACACCACCAGGTGCGGCGCGACGCCGGCATGTTCGACGTCTCGCACATGACCGTGCTCGACATGCATGGCGACAAGGTCCGCCCCTTCCTGCGCCTGCTGGTCGCCAACTCCGTGGACAAGCTGACGAAGTCTGGCAAGGCACTGTATTCGGCCATGCTCGACGACAGCGGTGGCGTGGTGGACGACTTGATCATCTATTACCTGCGCGAGGATTTCTTCCGCGTGGTGGTAAATGCTGCAACGCGGGACAAAGACGTCGCGTGGATCACGGGGAAGGCAGCGCCCTTCGGCATCGACATCAAGGAGCGCCGCGACCTGGCGATGGTGGCAGTGCAGGGTCCGAATGCACGCGACAAGGTGCTGGGCCTGCTGTCGCCCGATGCCGCCGCGCGGGTCGCGAAGCTCGGCAAGTTCGTTGCCGCGGATGCCGACGGCCTGTTCGTCGCGCGCACCGGCTATACGGGCGAGGACGGCTTCGAGATCATGGTGCCGGAAACGCAGGCCGTGGAATTCTGGAATCGTTTACTCGCCGCCGGCGTGAAGCCGGCGGGCCTCGGCGCGCGCGACACGCTGCGCCTGGAAGCGGGCATGGCCCTGTACGGCCAGGACATGGATGAAAGCGTTTCTCCGCTTGAAGCCGGCCTGTCCTGGACGGTCACGTTCGATGAAGGGCGCGACTTCACCGGCCGCGCCGCGCTGGAAGCGCAGAAGTCCGTGGGCGCGCCGCGACAGATGATTGGCCTGGTGCTCGACGAGAAAGGCGTGCTGCGCCACGGCCAGGCAGTCTTCACGGCGGCGGGCGAGGGCGAGATCCTGTCCGGTACCTTCTCGCCGACCCTGGGCAAGGCCATTGCGCTTGCGCGTGTGCCAGCAGGTGAAACCGGCGCGGTGGAGGTGGATATCCGCGGCAAGCGCCTGCCGGTGCGCGTCGTGCGTTATCCCTTCGTCCGTGACGGCGCCGCCCAAGCCGGCGTCTGACCGGCTAAACTATCCCCCTCCCCACGCACCATCCAGCCAACACGAGTCCAGTCATGAGCGAAATCCCAGGCGACCTGAAATTCCTCAAATCCCATGAGTGGGCCCGCGTCGAAGACAACGGACAGGTCACCGTCGGAATTTCCGATCATGCCCAGGGTTTGTTGGGCGACCTGGTCTACGTCGAGCTCCCCGAAGTCGGCGACACCGTCACCACCGGCGGCGCCGTCGCCGTGGTCGAATCGGTGAAGGCCGCGTCCGATGTGTACAGCCCGGTCTCCGGCAAGGTCGTCGCGGTCAACGCTGCGCTGGCCGACAAGCCCGAGACCATCAACGAAGACGCGTACGGCGAAGGCTGGATCCTGGTCGTGCAGCCCGACGACATGGAGCAGATGAACGAGCTGCTTTCGCCCGACGACTACGCCGAGTTGATCGAAGGCGAAGACCACTGATCAACGGTTGCCACCGCCGCCGCCCCGGCCGCCCTGTGCGGCCGGTGTGCTTTTCAGCCCCCGACATTTCCTGACCAAGAAGCCCGCCCATGCCGTTCCTGCCGCATACCGAATCCGACGTCGCCGCCATGCTGAAGGCCATCGGCGCCAACAGCATTGAAGACCTGTTCGACGAAATTCCGTCCGAGCTGATCATCAAGTCCCTGGCCAAGGTGCCCGAGACCGCCAACGAAATGGAAGTCGTGCGGCTGATGCAGGCGCGCGCACGGCAGGACGAGACGACGCTGAACTTCGCCGGCGCCGGCGCCTACGAGCATCACATCCCGGCCGCCATCTGGCAGATCGTCGGCCGCGGCGAGTTCTACTCCGCGTACACGCCCTACCAGGCCGAGGCCAGCCAGGGCACGCTGCAACTGATCTACGAATACCAGACCATGATGACGCGCCTCACCGGCATGGACATCAGCAACGCCTCGATGTACGACGGCGCGACCGCGGTCGCCGAAGCCGTGCTGATGGCCGAGCGCAGCCAGAAGAAGGGCGGCGCGCATCGCGTGCTGGTGCCCGAGTCGCTGCATCCCGCCTACCGGCGCACGCTGAAGGCCATCATCGAGATGCAGGGCATCGAGATCGTGACGCTGCCGTGCCCGACCGGCCGCCTCGAACTGTCGACGCTGGACGCGGTGCAGGGCGAGTTCACCGCGCTGGTCATCCCGCAGCCGAACTTCTTCGGCGTGCTGGAGGAAGTGGATGCCTTGACCGATTGGGCGCAGGCGCGTGGCGCGCTGGCGATCGCCGTGGTCAATCCCATGTCGCTGGCTCTGCTGAAGGCGCCCGGGCGCTGGGGCGCGAAAGGCGTGGACATCACCTGCGGTGATGGCCAGCCGCTTGGCGTGCCGATGTCGTCGGGCGGCCCGTTCTTCGGTTTCCTGGCGTGCCGCAAGGACATCGTGCGCAACATGCCGGGCCGCATCGTCGGCCGCACCACCGACGTGGACGGCCGCATCGGCTACACGCTGACCCTGCAGGCGCGCGAGCAGCACATCCGCCGCGCCAAGGCGACGTCCAACATCTGCACGAACCAGGGCCTGCTCGTGACGGCTGCCACCATCTACATGGCCATCACCGGTCCGGAAGGATTGCGTCGCGTGGCCGCCGCGTCGGCGTCCAACCTGCAGGCGCTGCGCGCCCGCCTGGAAAAGATCCCCGGCGTGCGCGCCCGCTTCGGCGACCAGTCGCATTTCCACGAAGCCGCATTCGACTTGCCCAAGCCCGCGCAAGCGGTCATCGAGAAACTCGCCGGGCAGAGAATCCTGGCGGGCGTCGCACTGGGTCGCGACTACGCCGGAATGGATGGCGTGCTGCTCGCCTGCACCACCGAAACCAAGACGATGGCCGACATCGAGAGCTTCGCGCTGGCCCTGGAAAGCGCGCTGGCCTGACTCGAATCGGGAAAAAAATCCGCGCACTTTTGCATTTTCGGCGTCTCCGGCGCCGTTTTTCCGCCCGCTGAAAATAGTCCGCTTCATGCCTCGTTCCGGCGCGCCGATCGACATCGGCGCGCATCCTTCGCGGCGGCGCGCATCGCGCCGCGAATTCGCGGATTGCATTTAAACCCGGCAAATACCGCATTTTTTTTTCGCATGCGATCAGGCGAGCGTTCCGGCCGGGAGAAATCACGCTCGCCATTGGCAGCGACGCGCCGCCCGCCGCCGGGATCGGCCCCGAAAATATTTCCGTAAAATAGTTGACATCGTAAAATCACGTGATTAGCTTTCGCCCAGCAGACACTTACTGCGGAAGAGAGTCATCACGAAACAGTCAACAACTCGCTACTCCCTGAAGACCTCTGCCCAGGACGTAGTTACGGTGGACACAGGATTCGTTTCCTTCAAAAAACGGACCCTTGCATCGATGAGTGAATCCAAATTCCACGCCCGGACCGGTATCGGCCCGGGCGTTTTCATGAGCGGCGACCACGCCGCCAACCTATCCGCGGCGGCGTCTGACGCTGCTGCGGTGCGTCACGGAAATCCTTCCGTGGCGGTGCCTTTGTGACTGGGCGTCCAAAAGCCAACTGACGAGGAGTTGACCATGGCTACCAAGAAAGCTGCAAAAAAACCGGCTAAGAAAGCCGCCAAGAAATCCGTGAAGAAAGCACCGGCCAAGAAGGCCGCAAAGAAGACCGCCAAGAAGGCAGTCAAGAAGACCGCCAAGAAGGCAGTGAAGAAGACCGCCAAGAAGGCAGTCAAGAAGACCGCCAAGAAGGCAGTCAAGAAGACCGCCAAGAAAGCTGCCAAGAAAGTAGCCAAGAAGCCGGCTAAGAAGGCCGCCAAGAAAAAGGCAGTCAAGAAGACCGCCAAGAAAGCTGCAAAGAAAGTAGCCAAGAAGCCGGCCAAGAAGGCCGCTAAAAAGGCTGCCAAGAAGCCGGCGGCAAAGAAGAAGGCTGCGAAGAAGCCTGCTGCCAAGAAAAAGGCTGCCCCGGCTGCGCCGATGGCACCTGTCGCGCCGGCGATGTAATCCGGTAAGACCCGATAGCTGTAATCTCGACTCTCTCCCCGTGTAGCCCAGGCGGGGAGAGAGACTTTCCCGGGTACGGAAAGTACCGAAAGAACAAAGCGCCGAAAGGCGCTTTTTTCTTTTTGGCCATTCGGAACGAAAGTCCAAAGCCGACGACTGGTGGCGCCGTGGGACACGACTCCTGCGGCCGCCCCGGCGTAACTGCATCCTGCGGACTCAGGGGCGTGCGGCCGGCCATCCATGGCCGGCCTCCTACGGAGTCATATCCCACGTCGCCACCAGCCGTCGTGTACGACGGTCGCGTAGCCAAGAAAAAAGAGCACTCGGCTTTTTGCTTTTCGTAGGAGGTGGGGAAGATCGCGCGCTTGCCGATTGCGACGGGGATAGAGAGGCGGCGCTTGCCTCTTCTCTTCCCCACCTCGGCAGTGGACGAACGCTTGGCGGTGACGGGGGATGGGTTCGCACAGGAGGTCGGCCATGGATGGCCGACCGGTCGACACTGAGTCCGCAGGAGCGGCTACGCCGGGGCGACCAGGGCGGACCCATCCCCCGGCGCCGTCAAGCGTTCGCGCCGCGAAGACTATGGGTGTGCGGAGTCGTCCTCGACGCCCAACCAGTTCTTGGTGGGCAGGCCGAGTACGCGGTCCATCAGGGAGGGCAGCAGGCCCGAGGGGGCCGAGCTTTCGCTGTTCCACAGGACCACCATGCCGACGTCTTCGCCGGGCAGCATCGCGATCAGTCCGCGGTAGCCCTGCACGGCGCCGCCGTGGAAGACCATCGTGTGGCCGGAATAATTGAACACGCGGAAGCCCAGGCCGTAGTAGGCGTTGTTGAGGCGCTCGCGACGCCATGGCGAGCCGCGGAGTTCGCCGGGCGTATTCACCTGGGGCGAATGGATCTGGTTGAGGAGGGTGTCGCTCAGCACATCCTGGCGATGCCCGGTCTGCGCGACCAGCCACTGCGCCATGTCGTGGATGCTGGCGTTGACGCCCGCTGCCGGCGGCACGCGGTAGTAGGTTTCCTTGGGACGCACCGGCACCCAGCCGCCCCTGCCGCGCACGTGTGGTCGCGCCCAGCTCGTGCTCGCTTCCAGCGCCTCGCGACCGTAGGTGCTGTTGTACATGCCCAGCGGATGGAAGATGCGCTTCTCGACCTGGTGCGAATAGAAATCGCCGGTGGCGGCGAACACCAGGTCGCTGATCAGGCTGAAGGCGACGTTCTGGTAGGCGTAGCAATCACCTGGCGTGCAGGCCATCGGCGCGCTGGACAGGCGCTCTGCCAGGAGCGGGTAGGGCGCGTTGTTTTCCAGGTCGCGGTCGTAGGTGTTGTGGGTCACGCCGACGCGATGGCTCAGCACGTCGCGCACGGTTACCTTGCTCGCGCTGGCGTAGTCGCGCAGCTTGAAGGCCGGCAGCTGGTTGATGATCGGGTTGTCCCAGTTCATCGCGCCTTCCGACACCAGTTGCGCGGTGAGCGTGGCGGCGAAGCCCTTCGACAAGGACGCCAGGCGAAACACCGTGTCGGTATTCACGCGCTGCCCGCCGGGCGCACCGGTCACGCCGTAGGCGCGCAAGGAAATCACCTTGCCGTTCTGGACGATGGCAATCGCCAGGCCCGGCAACTTCTTCTGCGTGACCAGTTGTTCGGCCAGTCGTTCGACCTGCCGGGCCGACGCAGTGATGTCGGCAACGCCCGGGCGCGCACGCGCAGCCTTGGTGGACGTTGCGGCGATCGATGCGAGCGCCTCCGCCGTTCCGGCGGCGGGCTTTTTCGAGTTGGCGGCCTGGCTGTCCGTCGCCGGCAGGGCGGGGCCCAGCGCCAGGCAAACCAGTGCTGCAAGGCATGCTTTCTTGTGCGTCATGTCCAACGTATGCTTCGCGGGAGTGAAGCGCCATTCTAGCCTTGCGCCTCACACACTGGCCTGAACAATAAAAGGGGTTGCGACATGATTGGCATTTTGGTGATCCTGGGCTTGCTGGTGGTCGCGGCCTTTTGGGCCGTCGGCATCTACAACGGTTTGATAACAAGTCGGAACGCGTACAAG
>Ga0155472_171_pt1 | contig 53698 bp, 46 predicted proteins | sample RifCSPhighO2_12_FD_107130 | JGI IMG/M metagenome (GOLD analysis project Ga0155472, IMG submission 107130) | Gammaproteobacteria bacterium RIFCSPHIGHO2_12_FULL_63_22
ACCCGGAACGGCGCAGTTCGGCCTGCACCATTTCGAAAATTTCCTCGTAGCGGTTCTGCACCGCTTCGGCGAGGGCCTGTCGTGCCAGCCGGCGCGGCGGACGGTCGCCAACGCTCGGTACCTGGATGCTTTCTTCCGCGGTCGCCAGTTGCGCCAATGCGCAGGCGTAGCGGACCTTGATCTGTTCGGCTTCGGGCGTCGGCGTGCGCAACAGGTGCGCGATGTCATTGGTCACCTGGTCGCCGGCGATCGGCAGCGAAGCCGTGTGCCTTATTGCGCCCTGCACGAATACCGCGATGTCGGTGGTGCCCGCGCCGATGTCCACCAGCACGACGCCGAGTTCGCGCTCGTCCGCGGTGAGCACGGCGGTGCTGCTCGCGACGGAGCTCAGGATCAGGTCATCCACCTGCAGGCCGCAGCGGTTCACGCACTTGGTGATATTCGCAGCAGCGCTGACTGCGCAAGTGACCAAGTGAGCGCGCACTTCAAGGCGCACCGCCGACATGCCGACCGGATTGCGGATGCCTTCCTGCGAGTTGTCGACGATGTATTCCTGGGCGATGGCATGCAGGATGCGTTGGTCGGCGGGCACGGCGACGGCCTTGGCCGCTTCCAGTACGCGATCGAGATCCGAATACGTCACTTCGCCACCGACCACAGGTACGATGCCGGGTGAGTTGCGGCACAGCGTGTGGCTGCCCGACACCGAGGCGTACACCGAACGGATTTCGCAACCGGCCATCAGCTCGGCTTCTTCGATGGCGCGCTGGATGGACTGCACGGTGGACTCGATGTCCACCACTACGCCGCGTTTCATGCCGCGCGATTCGTGCGAGCCGATGCCGATCACTTCGATTTCGAAGCCGGGCGAATACTCGCCGACCAGCGCCGTGATTTTTGACGTGCCGATGTCGAGGCCGACGATCAGTGCTTTGTCACCTTTGCGATTCATGATTTGGCCTGTGAAGCGGGAACGGGGGGACTGGCGGGCGCGATTGGCCGCCAGGTCAAAGCGAAGCCATTGGTGTAGCGAAGGTCGGCGCGCTCGAGGCGGCGCGGCTCGGTGGTTTCCAGGCGCGGCAACATGCGCGCGAAACGGGCCAAACGCAGTTGCGGATCGCCCCGCCCTACTTCGATTTCGGTGCCGTCGGACAAGGTGAGATTCCAGCTGCCGCGCGCCGACAGCCGCACGACGGTCACACCCAGGCCGTGGCTGAGGAACAAGGGCTTGGCCTGGCTGTGGAAGGCCATCAGTTCTGCGGCGCGGTCATCGGGGCCGTCGAAGATCGGCAGCTTCGAGACATGGCCCTTCGGCGCGGGAAATATTTCGCCGTTCTCGGCCAACATGCGCACCGCGCCCCAGCGCGCGATCGGCTTGTATTCGATGATGGAAACTTCCAGGCGGTCGGGCCAGCGCTTGCGCACTTCGACGCGATGCACCCAGTCCAGTTGCGCCAACACGGCGCGCACCTTGCCCAGGTCCACCGCAAAGAAACCGTTCTGCACCAGCGGCAACACCGCCGTGCGCACGCGCGCGTCGCTGACCTGGCGGAATTCGCCGGTCACGACCAATTGCCGCATCGGCCAGCGCGAGCCGGCGATCCAGCCATTAAGCACGGCCGCTATCGGCAGCACTACCAGGCTGACCGCAAGCACCCACGCAGCGATGCGCAACAAGGCATTCACTCGACGCTTGTCTCCAGGATCTTCCAGCACAGGGTTTGGAAATCAATTCCCACTTGCGCCGCGGCCTTGGGCACCAGCGAGTGGCTGGTCATGCCCGGCGCGGTATTCACTTCCAGCAGGTAGAACTTGCCGGCCTTGTCGCGCATCACGTCCACGCGGCTCCAGCCTTCGCAGCCGATGGCGTGGAAGGCTTCGAGTGCGAGCTTCTTGATCTCTTCCTCGGCCTCGCCTTCCAGGCCGGGGCACAGGTACTGCGTGTCATCGCTTACGTACTTCGCGTGATAGTCGTAATACTCGCCGGCCGGCACGATGCGGATGGAAGGCAGCGCGATGTCACCAAGAATGCCGACGGTCAGTTCCTGACCTTCGATCAGTTGCTCCATCAGCAACTCGCCGGGATAGCGCGCGGCCAGTTCCACGGCGGCATCGAGGTCGGCATCGTTGAAGACGCGGCTGACGCCGACGCTGGATCCTTCGCAGGACGGCTTGACGATGACCGGCAGGCCGAGTGATTTGGCGGCGGCGTGAACGTCAGATCCTTTTGCCAGGCGGATGTAGCGCGGCGTGGGCAGGCCTAGCGCGAGCCACACTTGCTTGCTGCGGATCTTGTCCATGGCCAGCGCCGTACCGAGCACGCCGGAGCCGGTGCAGGGAATGTTCAGTGCTTCCAGCAGGCCTTGCAGCACGCCGTCTTCGCCGCCGCCTTTGTTGCCGTGCAGGATGTTGAAGACGCGATCGAACTTGCGGCCACCGCTGCCCACCAGCGATCCGACCAGCGCCGGGATGCCGTCCACCGCATGCGCGTCCACGCCGCGGGCGCGCAATGCTTCCAGCACATTGCTGCCCGAGTTCAGCGAGACTTCGCGCTCGGAACTGGTGCCGCCCATCAATACCGCGACGCGTCCGAAGCCGCGTGGGTCGGTGACGATGCTCATTTTTCTGCTCCTGCAAAACCATGTGCCGCAATCTGGTTGGCCACCTGGCCGATGTCACCGGCGCCCATCACCAGCAGGATGTCGCCGTCCTGCAGCACATCGGCCAGCACCGGCGGCAAGGCCACGGCGTTGGCGACGACCACGGGGTCGATGCGGCCGCGCGCGCGGATGGCGCGGGCCAGTGATTTGGAATCGGCGCCGACCACCGGCGCTTCACCGGCGGCATAGACCTCGGTCAGCACCAATGCGTCCACGCTGGACAGCACGCCGGCGAATTCATCGAACAGGTCGCGGGTGCGGCTATAGCGATGCGGCTGGAAGGCAACGACGAGGCGACGCGTCGGCCAGCCACCGCGGGCAGCGGCGAATACGGCCTCGAGTTCACTGGGATGGTGACCGTAGTCGTCCACCACCAATGCCTTGCCGCGACCGAAGTCGAGCTCGCCCTTGACGTTGAAGCGACGACCGATGCCCTGGAATTTTTCGAGCGCGCGGCCAATGGCGTGCGGGTCCACGCCCAACTGCCAACCCACCGCTGCTGCGGCGAGTGAGTTCAGCACGTTGTGCCGGCCCGGCAGGTTCAGGCGGACATCGATCGGCGCGGTATCGGGCAGGTGCAGCGTGTAGCACATCGTGCCGCCTTCCTGGCGTACGTCAGAGGCGCGCACGTCGGCGTTTTCCGAGAAGCCGTAGCTCATCACGTGGCGCGGCATCTGTTCGGCCAGCAGGTTCACTTCGAAGTCGTCGATGCACAGGATGGCCAGGCCGTAGAACGGCAGGCGGTGCAGGAATTCGTTGAAGGCGGCCTTCACGCGGTTGAAATCGCCGCCGTAGTTCTCGAGATGGTCGGCATCGATATTGGTGACGACGGCGATCAGTGGATTCAGGCGCAGGAAGCTGCCGTCGCTTTCGTCGGCCTCTCCCACCAGCCACTGCCCGGTGCCCAGGCGCGCATTGGCGCCGGCGGAAAGCAGCTGGCCGCCGATGACGAAGGTCGGATCGAGCCCGCCTTCGAACAAGACGCTGGCGGCCAATGAGGTGGTGGTGGTCTTGCCATGCGTGCCGGCGATGGCGATGCCGCGCTTGAGGCGCATCAGCTCGGCCAGCATTTCGGCACGCGGCACGACCGGCACGCGCTTGTCGTGGGCGGCGACCAGTTCGGGATTTTCCGGCTTGATGGCGCTGGAGATGACGACCACATCGGCATTGCCGATGTTTTCCGCGGCGTGGCCGCGATGCACCATCGCGCCCATCTGCGCGAGACGCCGGGTAACGACGGAGTCGGCCTGGTCGGAGCCGGACACCTGGTAACCGAGCGTGACGAGAACTTCGGCGATGCCACTCATGCCGGCACCGCCGATGCCAACGAAATGTACGCGCGGGAAGGCGCGTGCCAGGTCGCCGCTACCCATCAAACGACGACGCATCATGCGCGTGCCTCCTGCAGTGCGATATCGGCGACGGCTTTCGCGGCGTCGGGGAATGAAGCCGCACGGGCCGCTTGCGCCAGCCCAAGCAACTGCGCGCGGTCGCCGGCGTACGATGCAAGCCGCTCACGCAACGCGTCTTCGAGCTTGCCGTCCTGGCGCATCCAGGTGCCGCCGCCGGCTTCTTCCAGGAATTCGGCGTTGCGCGCCTGGTGGTCGTCCACCGCGCCCGGGAAGGGAATGAGGATGCTGCCCACGCCGGCCGCGCAGAGTTCGGCGATGGTGAGCGCGCCGGCGCGACCGATCACGAGGTCGGCCCAGCCATAGGCCGCGGCCATGTCGGTGATGAAGGCTTCGATGCTGGCGCTGACGCCGGCATCGGCGTAGGCGCGGCGCGCGTCGTCGAGCATCTTGTCGCCGCACTGGTGGCGGATTTCAAAAGCGTGTGTGGCCTGCAGGTGCGAGATGACATGCGGCACGGTGGCGTTGATGGCGCGCGCGCCCTGGCTGCCGCCGAGCACCAGCAGGCGGATGGGCCCATCACGATGTGCGAAGCGTTCCGCCGGCGGTGGCAGCGCGGCGATTTCCGGACGCACCGGATTGCCGACGGTTTCATTCGGCACGCCGGCGAAGCTGCCCGGGAAGCCACACAGCACGCGCTTGGCGAGGCGCGCGAGGATGCGGTTGGTGAAACCTGGCGCGCGATTTTGTTCGTGCACGATCAGCGGACGGCGCAACAACCACGCCGCCATGCCACCGGGCCCGGCGGCGAAACCACCGAAGCTGATGACGGCGCGCGGCTTCGCGCGACGCAACACGCCGATCGCCTGCAAGACAGAACGCACGACCACAAAGGGCGCACCCAACTTAGCGATGAGGCCCTTGCCACGCAGGCCGCGCACGGCAATGGTTTCGATCGGGAACTGGTTGGCCGGCACGAGCCGCGTTTCCATGCCGCCGTCGGCACCCAGCCACAGCACCGGCACATGGCGGTCGCGCAGTGCGCGCGCCACGGCGAGGCCCGGGAAGATGTGGCCGCCGGTGCCGCCGGCGAGGATCATCACCGGTGATTCCATGTTGGTGGCGAGCGCGGCGCTCATCGCTGGTCCCTGAAGCGCGGTTCGATACGGCTGCGACCGCCGCGCGAGACGGACATGACCGCAGTGAGCGGCGCCGGCACATGACGGGTGTTGGTGACCGGCGGACGTTCGATGTCGAGGGCCTCGCCTTCGGCGGCAACATCGCCGCGCGGCGCATCACCCCGCACGCGGGCCGCGTGGCGGCGTTCGGCGCGATCGAGTTCGCAGCTGATGCGCAGCAACAGGCCGACGGCCGCGCAAGTCATCAACACGCTGGAGCCGCCGGAAGATATCAGCGGCAAAGTCAGTCCCTTGGTCGGCAGGATGCCCATGTTCACGCCCATGGACACGAAGGCCTGCAGGCTGATCCACAGGCCGATGCCGAACGCGCAGTAACCGCCGAAGGGCAGGCGCAGCTCCATGCAGCGCATTCCGATGCGCAGCGCGCGCCAGGTGAACAGGGCGAACAAGCCGATGACGACGCACACGCCGAGGAAGCCGAGCTCTTCCGCGGTAACCGCGAAGATGAAGTCGGTGTGCGCCTCGGGCAGGTAGTCGAGCTTGAGGATGCTGCCGCCGAGGCCGACGCCGGTCATGTCACCGCGGCCGATCGCGATCAGCGCCTGCACCAGTTGGTAGCCACTGTCGAGCGCGTCGGCCCAGGGATTGCTGAAGGAGGTAAGCCGACGAACGCGGTAAGGCTCGAGCATCACGACGAAGGACATGACGGCCAGGCCCGCTAGTGCCGGGATTGCAAGATTCCGGATACGCGCGCCACCCAGCCAGACCATGCCGCCGGTGATGGCGAACAACAGCATCGCCGAGCCGAAATCGGGCTGGATCAGCAGCAGGCCGACCAGTCCGCCGGCAACCATCAGCGGCTTCAGCAAGGCCTTCCAGCTGTCGCCGATCGCGTCGCGATGGCGCACGAGGTAACTCGCCAGCCAGACGATCAGCATCAGCTTCACCGCTTCCACTACCTGGAAGTTGGAAATGCCGAAATTCAGCCAGCGGCGCGCGCCATTCACCGTCTTGCCGATACCGGGCAGGAATACCGCGATCAGGCCGATGAAGCACAGCAGCAACAGGAACTGCGAATGTTGTTCGATGCGCTTCATCTCGACGCGCATCAGGATCGAGCCGATGACGATGCCCATCGTCAGGAAGATGAGGTGCTTGGTGAGGTAATAGAACGGGCTGGCGCCGTTGCTCATCGCATAGGGCATGGACGCCGACGCAACCATCACCACGCCCAGGCCGGTCAGCGCCAGCGCGATGCAAAGCAGCCACGCATCGAAGCGGCCTTCGAGCTCGTCGAAGCGCAGTGCTTGCGTTGCGCGGTCGCCGAGGAAGCCCATCAGCGGACCTTCAAGGTGGCGAGGCCCACCAGCACGAGGATCACCGACACGATCCAGAAGCGCACGATGACGCGCGGCTCCGGCCAGCCTTTCAATTCGAAATGGTGATGGATGGGCGCCATCCGGAAGATGCGCTTACCGGTGAGCTTGAAGGACGCGACCTGGATCATCACCGACAGGGTTTCGATGACGAAGATGCCGCCCATCACCAGCAGGATGGCTTCCTGGCGCACGATGACCGCGATGCAACCCAGGGCCGCGCCGAGCGCCAGCGCGCCGATGTCGCCCATGAAGACCATGGCCGGATACGTGTTGAACCACAGGAAGCCGAGGCCCGCGCCGGCGATGGCCGCGCAGAAAATGCTGAGTTCGCCGGCGCCGGGCACGGCCGGAATCTGCAGGTACTGCGAGAACACGGCGTTGCCCGAAGCGTAGGCGAAGATGCCGAGCGCTGCAGCTACCAACACCGTCGGCATGATGGCCAGGCCGTCGAGGCCGTCGGTCAGGTTGACGGCGTTGGAAAAGCCTACGATCCAGAAATAGGCGAGCACCACGAAGCCCAGGCCCATCGGGATGGCGACGTTTTTCAGCAGCGGCAGGTACAGCGTGGTCGCGGCGGCAACATCGGCCGTGTAATAGAGGAACAGCGCGGCGGCGAGGCCGAACAGCGACTGCAGCGCGTACTTGTGCCGCGACTTCAGGCCGTTCGGGTCGCGCTTGACGATCTTGATCCAGTCGTCGTACCAGCCGATGGCGCCGAAACTGATCAGCACGAACAGCAGCACCCACACATAACGATTGCGCAGGTCGCCCCACAACAAGGTGGCCAGCGTGATGGTGAGCAGGATCAGCGCGCCGCCCATGGTCGGCGTGCCGGCCTTGACAAAGTGCGTGGCCGGGCCGTCGCTGCGGATCGGCTGGCCGCCGGACTTCAGGCGTGCGAGGCGGTCGATGACCCATGGGCCGAGCATCAGGGTCAACGCCAACGCGGTGAGCGCGCTGAGGATCGCCCGCATCGTGATGTAGTTGAACAACGCGAAGAAGCTCGCGAATTCCTGCATGATGCGCGCCAGTTCAAGCAGCATGCCCGGTTTCCCCTGGGTTGATGTCCAGCAATGCAGTGACGACCTTGTCCATCGCGCTCGAGCGCGAACCCTTGATCAAGACGCGCAGTCCCCTGCCCCCGCGTGCGCGCAGCCCTTCTTCGAGCGCGTCCACGAGTTCTTTTTGCGAGTTGAAATGTTCCGCGCCCAGGCCGAAGGCGCTGCTGGCGGAACGGCTGATCTTTCCGACCGTCCACAGGCGCTTGATGCCGGCGGACTTTGCTTGCTCGCCGATTTCGGCATGCAGGCGCGAGGCGCCCTCGCCCAGCTCGGCCATGTCGCCCAGCACCAGCCACGCGTCGCCGCCGGACTGGGCCAAGGTGGCGATCGCGGCGAGCACGGAGCCGGGGTTGGCGTTGTAGCTGTCGTCAATGATGACTGCGCCGTTGGCCAGCGCGTGCGAGATCTGTCGACCCTTCACCGGCTCGGCGCCTTCCAGTCCCTGCACGATGGCGTCGAAACCGGCACCTGCGGCCAGCGACAGGGTGCTGGCGGCCAGTGCATTCATCACGTTGTGCGCGCCGGGCAGCGGCAGGACGATGTCGGCGCTGCCGGCCGGCGTGTGCAGGAAGAAACGCGAGCCGTTGGCGTCGATACGGATCCGGCTGGCGTGCACGTCGGCGTCGTTCTCGATACCGAAGCGGAAGCTGCGACGATTGCCGACGATCTGGGCGAAGTACGGCGCAAACGCATCGTCGGCATTGATGACCGCCACGCCATCGTCGGGCAACGCTTCGTAGATCGCACCCTTGGTTTCGGCGATGCCGAGCAGGCTGCCCATGCGTTCCATGTGGGCCGGCGCGATGTTGTTCACCAGGGCAACTTGCGGCGGCACGATGCTGGCCAGGTAGGCGATGTCGCCCGGCTTGCCCGCGCCCATTTCGTAGATGGCGAACTGCGCGTCTTCCGGCGCATCGATGACGGCCAGTGGCAGCCCGATCTCGTTGTTGCGGTTGCCTGGATTGAAATAGGTGCGGCCGGCCCGCGACAGGATCGCCTGCGTCAGCATCTTCACCGAGGTCTTGCCGTTGCTGCCAGTGAGCGCGACGACGACGGCCGGGCGCTCCTTCTGGATGCCGGCGGCGAATTCGCCCAGGGCTTCCTGGGTGTCGGCGCAAAGGACGCGCGGCAGGTCGGTATCCACGTCGCGATGCAGCAGCAGGGCCGCAGCGCCACGCGATTGCGCTTGTGCAACCATGTCGTGCGCGTCGAAATTTTCACCGCGCAGCGCAACGAACAAGGCGCCGGGCACGATGGTGCGCGAATCGGTGCTGACCGATTCGATGGTGACGTCGTCGCCAAGATGGCGACCCTCGCACCACTTCGCAATTTGTGACAAAGCGAGCGGCCTCATCGTGGGCCCTCCTTGCCAGTTTGCGCCGCGGCATGGATCGCGTCGAGCGCAGCGCGAGCTACCGCGAGGTCGTCGAACGCGTATTTGACGCCGGCGATTTCCTGGTAGGCCTCGTGTCCCTTGCCGGCGATCAGCAGGATGTCGTTCGGGCCGGCGCCCTTCAGCGCCTGGGCGATGGCGGCGGCACGGTCGCGCTGCACTTCGAATACTGCCGCTTCGCTGAAGCCGGCGACGATATCGGCAACGATGGCGTCGCCGTCTTCGCTGCGCGGATTGTCGTCGGTGACGATGATGCGATCGGCATTGGCTTCGGCGATTGCGGCCATCTGCGGCCGCTTGCCGCGATCACGATCGCCGCCGCAGCCGAACACGCAGGTCAGGTGGCCGGGCGTGTGTTCGCGCAGGCTGGTCAGCGCCTGCTGGAGGGCATCGGGCGTGTGCGCGTAATCAACGACAACAAGCGGTTGGCCGCGGCGGCCGCCGACGCGGCTCATGCGGCCGTCCACCGGCGACAGGTTCGGCAATACTTTCGCCACGTAGGCCAGCGACCAGCCGAGGGCGCGCAGGCTGCCGGCGACGGCGAGCAGGTTGTCAATGTTGAAGCGGCCAAGCAGCGGCGAGGCGATGGCGTGGGACTCGTCGCCTTCGACCAGGTTGAAGCGCAGGCCTTGCGGTGACAGCTCCAGTTTTTCGGCGCGCAGGACAGCCCCGGCCGCGCCACGCGAACTGACACCGATGCGGCGCACGTTGCTGGCGACGGTATCCATCAACTCGCCGCCGAAGCCATCGTCGAGATTGACCACCACCGCCTGCAGAGTCGGCCACTGGAACAATTTCGCCTTGGCTTTGCCGTATTCAGCCATCGTCCCGTGGTAGTCGAGATGATCTCGCGTCAGATTGGTGAATACCGCGATGCGGAACGCCACCTCGTCCACGCGGCCCTGTTCGAGCGCGTGCGAGGAGACCTCCATCGCCACATGGCTCGCGCCCTGTGCGCGCATGCGCGCGAGCAATCGGTGCACCGCGATCACGTCGGGCGTGGTGCGTTCACCGGCCACGTGCTCGCCATACAGGCCGGCGCCGAGCGTGCCGATGGTGCCGACGGTTTCGCCCTGCAGGCTGAGCGCCTGGGCGATCAGTTGCACGGTGGAGGTCTTGCCGTTGGTGCCGGTGACACCGGTCATCGCCAGCGCGCGCGACGGCGACTGATAGAAACGGTCGGCCAGCCTGCCCTGCTTGGCGCGCAGGTTTTCCACGCCGATCGCGTAGTCGGGAAGCGCGCTACCTTCCGGCGCCGGGGTTTCGTAGAGGATGGCGGCGACTTTCGCAGCGCGCGCGGCATCGATGAAGCGCAGGCCGTGCGTGCTGGCGCCGGCAAGGGCGACGAAGGCATCGCCTTCATGCAGCTCGCGGCTGTCGGCGGACAGGCCGTGCAGCACCGGATTGAATCCGGCGGGCGGCGATGCTTCGCCTGCCAGCAATTCCTGCAGTGGCATCGTCATGGCTTCGGGGCGCGCCGTCACAGGCCGTCCGCCTTGACGGCGGCCTCGGGCGCATTCGACGCATACCACTGCTCGACGTGGTCGGGCGGCACGTCCATCAGGCGCAACGAGCCGTCCATGATGTTGTGGAATACCGGCGCCGACACCAGCCCGCCGTAATAATCGCGGCCGCGCGGATTGTTGATGACCACGACCGTGGCGAACTTCGGACGGTCCAGCGGCACTACGCCGGCGAACACCGACACGTAGCGCTTGGTGTAACCGCCGCCACTCGCGGTGCGTGCGGTGCCGGTCTTGCCGGCAACGTGGTAACCGGTGATTGCCGCCTTCTGCGCGGTGCCGCCGGGCTGCGTTACGCTCTCGAGCATGTTCAGGATGTTGTGCGAGATGTTCGGGTCCATCGCCTGGCGGCCTTCACCCTTGCCGCCCTTGATGAAAGTCGGCGGCATCAGTACGCCGCGATTGGCAAGGGCCGCGTACGACTGCGCCAACTGCAGCGGCGTGACGGAAAGCCCCATGCCGTAGGAAATACTGCCGCGACGCACCTGCCCCCAGGTGGCGGGCGGCGCCATCACGCCGGACGACTCGCCCGGGAATCCGGACTGCGAACTTTCGCCATAACCAAAACGATTGAGCACGTCGAACAGATGCTCGCTGGTCATGCCCAGGCCCAGCTTGGCCGCGCCGATGTTGGACGAGGTGCTGAGCAGGTGCGTCAGGTCCACCGCGCCGTGGTCGTGAACGTCGCTGATGCGGTACTTGCCGAGCATCATCCAGCCGGGGCTGGTCTGCACGATGGTGTTCGGATCCAGGCCCGCTTCCAGCGCCGCGGCCACGGTGAAGGGTTTCATCACCGAACCGGGTTCGACCACATCGGTGACGGCGCGATTGCGATGCGCGCCCGGCGACGAGGCCTCGCGCGAATTGGGGTTGTAGGCGGGCTGGTTGACCATCGCCAGGATCTCGCCGGTCGGCACGTCGATGACCACGACCGAACCACTGGCCGCGCCACTCTCGATCAACGCTGCCTTCAATTCGCGATAGGCCAGGTACTGGATGCGGCGGTCGATGGACAGCGTGATGTCCTTGCCCGGTTCGGCAGCACGGATCAGGTCGACGTTTTCGACGATGTGCCCGCGACGGTCGCGGATGACGCGCTGCGCGCCGGGCTTGCCGGTGAGCCAGCTGTCGAACGCGAGCTCGAGGCCCTCTTGTCCATGGTCATCAATGTTCGTGAAGCCCAGCACGTGCGCCATCACTTCGCCGTGCGGATAGAAGCGGCGGAACTCGCGCTGCTTGTACACGCCGGGAATGCCGCGCTTGACGACTTCGGCCGCGTCATCGGGATTGATGCGACGGCGCAGGAAGACGAATTCCTTGTCGGAACGTTGCGCGATCGATTCGGCCAGCACGTCCTGCGGGATGCCCAGTGCTTGCGCCAGCTCCGGAATGCGGTCGGCGTGCTTGAGCAATTCCTTCGGATTGGCCCAGACCGATTCCACCGGCGTTGAAACGGCCAGCGGCTCGCCATTGCGGTCCATGATCATGCCGCGCGAGGTCGGGATCGGCACTTCGCGCAGGAAGCGCTGGTCGCCCTGGTGCTGGTAGAAATCCTTGTTCAACAACTGCATCTGCGCGGCGCGGCCCACCAGCACGACGCCGCAGGCGCCGAGCACGCCGGCCAGCACCATCAGTCGCAGCTTCAGGTTGTAGGGACGGGCGCGGACTTTCATGGCTTGGCCACCACCAGCTCGGCCGACGCGGGGAAGATCATCCCGATCCGTTCGGTCGCGACCTGTTCGATGCGATTGGTTTCGGCCCAGGTGGCTTGTTCAAGCTGCAGGCGGCTGAATTCGATGTTGATCTCGTCGCGCTCGCGCACCAGCTTCGTCAGCTGCACATAGGCCTGGCGGTGTTCCTGGCGCGCGTACACGACCGCGATGCCGCTGCCGAGCACGGAGATGACCAGCAGGGCGAGGATGAAGTAGCGCAGGCTCACGAGTGGGCCTCCCGCTTCTCGGGACCGAGCTTCTCGGCCACGCGCAGCACCGCGCTACGCGAGCGCGGATTGATGGCGATCTCCGATTCATCGGCATGCTGCGCGCCACCAATGTCGCGCAGTGTCGCGGTGAACGCTTCCGGCGCTGGCATGCGGCGATTGCCGGCCGGCGCCTTGGCGTGGCTGGCGATGAAGCGCTTCACGATGCGGTCTTCCAGCGAGTGGAAGCTGATGACGGCCAGGCGGCCGCCCGGCTTCAAGCGCGAATAGGCCGCTTCCAGGCCGCGCTCAAGGTCATCGAGTTCGCGGTTGATGAAGATGCGGATGGCCTGGAAGCTGCGCGTGGCGGGATGGATCTTGCTGTCGCCGCGGCCGACCACGCGGGCGATCATCTCGGCCAGTTGCGCGGTGCGCGTGAACGGCGCGGTCTCGCGGTCCATGACGATGGCGGCGGCAATCTTGCGGCTGAGCTTTTCTTCGCCGTAAGTCCACAGCACGTCGGCGATGTCGTGGGCGTTGGCGCGGGCCAGCCATTGCGCGGCGCTCTCGCCGCTGGTCGGGTCCATGCGCATGTCCAGCGGGCCGTCGTTGCGAAAACTGAATCCGCGTTCCGCGACATCGAGCTGCGGCGACGACACGCCGAGGTCGAACAACACGCCGTCGAGGCCTGCCGAAGTTTCGTCCCAGTCGGCGAGCGTGGCGAAGGATGCCTGCCGGACGGCGACGCGGGAGTCGCCGCCGAACAACTCGGCTGCGCTCGCGATCGCCTCGGGATCCTTGTCCATCAGCAACAACCTTCCTGCCGGACCCAACTGGTCGAGCACGCCGCGTGCATGTCCACCACGACCGAACGTGCCATCCAAATACTTGCCATCCTTGAGCACCCGCAAGCCATCCATTACCTGCGTAAACATCACCGGAAGATGGCTGGGGTTCTGCGCTTGCGCAGTCGACCCGGCCATCACCGTTACAGCCTCAGGTCGAGCATGTCGTCGCTGACCTCGTCTTCGCCGATCGTCGATTGGATCTGCGTGAGGTGCGCCTGCTCGCTCCACAATTCGAATTTGTTGCCCATGCCCAGCAGCACGGCCTTGCGGCCGATGCCGGCGGTGTTGCGATGGCTTTGCGGCAGCAACACGCGGCCGCTGCCGTCGGGCTCGACCACGGTGGCGGCGCCGACCAGCTTCAGCTGCAGGTTGCGATGCACGCGCTTGGCGTTGGGCAGGGCGTTGACCTGGTCGCGGACTTTTTCCCAGGCCGACTCGGGGTACAGCCAGAGGCAGCCCGACTCGTAGGGGTTGTAGGTGACGACCAGCCGGTTACCGCCACGCGCGACTTGCTCGCGGGCGGCGGTTGGAATCGCCAGCCGGCCCTTGTCGTCCACGGTAATCGCGGTCTCGCCCTGAAACATCCCCACCATTCCCCACAAAAAACCAGAAATTCCCTCGGAAGCCCACGTTAGTCCTGCGTATGGGGGCTGTCAAGGAGATTTCACATGCATTTTCGTTAAGGGAATCAACAGTTTGCGCCACTCTTCATAGAATGGTTTAAGAACCATTTGGGAAGTGTTGTTTCGACTCAGGATTGCGATTCAGGCGTGAGCCGGTTCACGTTTGGCTGAACAAGCGGCGGTTCGCGGCTGGGCTGGCCGGTGGCCGGCATGGCCCGGGCGAGTTGCGCGGGCCTCAAATGGGAGGGCGGGGACAGAAGTGGCGGAGCCGGCCGGTAAGCCGGGTTCTGTCGTGGACAACCATTCCTCTAGGCCCAGCGTCACCGCTAGGCTCAAGCAGCACACCCGGGTGCGGGTCGAGCCAACCCATAGCACCCCTATTTGGCCTTGCTCCGAGTGGGGTTTACCGTGCCCTGCGACGTTGTCCCCGCAGGCGGTGGGCTCTTACCCCACCGTTTCACCCTTACCACGCACGTCTTGCGACGCCGTTCGGCGGTCTATTCTCTGTTGCACTGGCCGTCGGCTTACGCCGCCCAGGCGTTACCTGGCACTCTGCTCTGTGGAGCCCGGACTTTCCTCGGCGCGGTTACCCGCGACGCGGTTGTCTTGGCCGACTCCGCCGCACTTATTCTCTCACACCATCCCCACTACACCCTGACTCGCTTGCCCAGTCGCTGCGGACCGGGACCGCGTTCGCCCAGCCTGTCTTGCGGGTTGTAGAGACGGCAGGCTCGAAGCGACAGGCAACCGCAGCCGATGCAGCCCTGCAGGTCGTCGCGAAGCGCCTGCAGGTCGGCAATGCGCCGGTCGAGCGCCTGGCGCCAGTGCGAAGACAGCCGCGCCCAGTCGGCCTTGGTTGGCGTGCGTTGGTCGGGGAGTTGCCGCAATGACTCCGCGATCTCGGTGAGACTGATGCCAACCGCCTGCGCGGCGCGAACGAAGGCAATGCGCCGCAGCGCTTCCCGTCGGTAGCGCCGGTGGTTGCCGGCACTGCGCTCGGAAGTTACCAAGCCCTGGGACTCGTAGAAGTGCAAGGTGGACACGGCAATGCCACTGCGACGCGCCACCTCGCCCACGCCCAACCAGCCACTGTCCGACATCGCTTGACCTCAAGTTAACTTGAGGTTGCATGCTAGCGCACCCCGAACGATGAGGTAAGCCGTGCACGCAACCATCCACCCGGAATCGAACCCATCGCTATTCTCGCCCGCGTGGCGAAACCTCAGCATCGGCGCGACGGGCCTGTGCTCGATGATGGCGTTCGAGGCTATCGGCGTCGCGGCCGGCATGCCCGCAGTTGCAACGGCCCTGGATGGAATGGCGCTTTACGCGCTGGCCTTCGCGAGCACATTGGCAGGATCGGTCGTGGCGATGGTCTGGTCGGGAAATGACTGTGATCGCCACGGGCCTTTCCGTTCCATGGCTGGCGGCATGCTGCTGTTCGGAATTGGCCTGCTGCTTTCGGGGCTGGCAGGATCGATGCCCATGCTGATCATGGGTCGCATCATCCAGGGGTTCGGCATCGGCGCACTTGGCGTGGCGCTTTACGTGGCGACGGCGCGCGCCATTCCGCCTGCGCTGCTACCAAGATTGTTCGCCTTGTTTTCGTCGGCATGGGTGGTGCCGGCGGTGATTGGTCCGGCGATCTCCGGCTACATCGTCGAAGGGCTCGGCTGGCGATGGCTGTTCCTGGGAATTTTCCTGTTGCTGCTGCCCACTGCGGCATTGGTGCTGCCGCCCCTGCATCGGGACCGCGAGCCTTCCGCCAGTGCCAGCCAGCTACCGCGCGCCTTGCCATGGGCCCTGCTCGCCGCAGCCGGCAGCGTCGGTCTTTCGCTTAGCGGAACCGCCGGGCACTGGGCGCCATTGCTCGTCGTGATTGCACTGGGTGTGCTGGCCCATGCAGCCCATCGGCTGCTGCCAATGGGCACCCTGCGCCTGGCGCGCGGACTACCGACTGTCATTGCGCTGCGTGGAATCAACTCGTCAGCGTTTTTCTTGTGCGAAGCGTTCATCCCGCTTTGGCTGCATGTCGAGCGCGGTTGGTCGATTACCGCCGCCGGGCTGGCCCTGACCAGCGGTGCGCTGAGTTGGAGCGTGGGCAGTCATCTGCAGTCGCGCATCACGGATGAAGGCCATCGTCGGGTTTGGCTCGAGCGAGGTTGCCTGGCGCTTTGGATAGGCGTTGTTACGTCCGGCCTGACCGTGTTGAAGTTCTGGCCGGATTGGATGCTGCTGGTTGGCTGGTCGATCTCTGGATTGGGTGTCGGCTTGTCGCTGCCCATGCTCGGCGTACTGACCTTGAAGCTTGCGCCGCGTGACCAACAGGGGACGTATTCCTCGGCGCTGCAATTGTGCGCAGCGCTATGCACCGGCGCTGCGCTGGCCGCGGGAGGACTTGGCTTTTCGCTGTTGCATTCGAAGACACCGTTGCTGGCCTATGCGAGCGTGTTCATCCTGGCAACGGGATTGGCGACACTGTCCGTGGTCAGCGCGCCTCGGACCTGAATCAGGGCGGCGATGGCTGTAATCCCATCTTCGCAAGCAGCGGTGGAAAGCGCGGATCGGAGCGCAGGTCGCGCAACATCGGGTCATGGGCCAGCGCGGCAACGGCGCCATCCTTTTGTGCAAGAGCACGATCCAGAAACTCGAACGCCTTGTCCTTGTCGTCCATCCATGCGTAGGCGATCGCCGTGTAAAACGGATTGGATCGACCATTTTCCTCGAGCAACTTCTTGAGCCGTGCCTGCGCCTCCGCGGATTTCCCGTGGCTTTCGTCGGCCAGCAACATCCCATACTCGTTATTCATTTTCGAAAAGCTGGCGTAAGCCGCGGTCCGATTGCCTTCAAGCAGGTGCAGCTTCGCCAGGTAATACTTAGCCGAGCGATTGTCGGGTTCGATGGCGTGTATGCGATCCAACGCTTGCCGCGAGGCGACGAAGTCGAATTGCGCGGCCCGGACCTGCGCCAGTAAACTCCAGACGGGAATGAGCATGGGGTCGGCACGCGTCGCCTCTTCAAGCACCGAACGCGCTTCGGGCAACCGGCCCATGGACATCAGCACGAAGCCCAGGCGCAACTGGTTGCGTCCATCGCGCGGATCCAGCGCGACGGCGCGCTGCACATCCGACAGGGCGCCCGTCCAATTCCACTCGTCGTGCGCGCGCAGGTACCCTCGTGCCGCATAGGCATCACCCAATTGCGGGTCGAGCAAGATGGCGCGTTCGGCGGACTCGATTGCGCGCTGGACGGTGGCCCGGGCCACGGCGGGATCATCCTCGCCCTCGGCCGCAAAACTGCGCGCCATGGCAATGCCCGACCAGCCCGGCGCGTATTCGGGATCGAGCTGGATCACTTTCTCGAAGGCTGCCATCGCCACCGGAACGTTGGCGGCTGCCATCGCCTGGCGACCTTTCAGGTAGTGGTCGTACACCTCGAAGCTGGGTGTGTGCCTGCCGCTGCCTTGAGTGCGTCCCGTCATCAATTTCAGCTTCAATGAATCCACGACCGCAACCGCGATGTCTTCCTGCACCGCAAAAATGTCGGTGAGCTTGCGGTCGTAGGTTTGTGACCACAGCTGGTAGCCGTCGGCAACCTTGCTAAGTTGCACGTTCACCCGCAGACGATCGCGTTCCTTGCGGACGCTGCCTTCCAGCACGCTGTCCACGCCCAGGGTCTTGCCGATTTCGGCAATGGTGGCGTCCTTGCCCTTGAACGACATGGAAGACGACCTGCCGGCGACCTGCAGGCCTGCCACCTGCGCCAGGCGGTTCGACAGCTCTTCGGATATTCCGTCAGAAAAATAACTCTGGTCCTGCTTCTCACTGAGGTCCTTGAAGGCCATCACTGCGATGGATCGAGGAGGCGCATTGGCCGGCGGCAAGGCGGTCGGCACGACGGCGGTGGGCGTGTCGCCCGCCGGCATCGGCGAGCCAAATTTTCGCCACCCAAAGAATCCGACAAACAATGCACCGACCAGCAGTATCAGCAGCACGCCGCGATTAAGGAAATTGTGATCGCTACGACGCCGTCCTGACTGCGAGGGCGAGGCCGGCACGGTAGCCGGCGTGGCGGACTGCGGCGAACCAGCAACACCGATGAGAGCTGGCGAGCCGGGCGGCGTCGATGTCAAAGCCAGCAGCGCATCGACGCGTTGCACGACTTCGGAGCCAGACTGCGGGCGATCCTCTGCCCGCTTCGCCATCATGGCGTCGATCAATGACTGCAACGTGGCGCGACTCGACGGCAGGCGCGGGATATCGGCGCTGATGTGCTGCGTGCCGATCGCCCAGTTGTCGGTGCCGCTGTAAGGCAAGTCGCCGGTCAGCAATTGCCACAGCACCACGCCCAGGCTGTAGATGTCGCTGCGACCGTCCACCTTCTCGCCGCGCAGTTGCTCCGGGCTCATGTAGTGCGGCGTGCCGACGCTGGTGCCTTCGACGGTCAGCACCGATTCGCCGTGCATCATGCGGGCGATGCCGAAATCGGAAAGCATCGCCGAGCCATCGGCACGGCGCAGGATGTTTTCGGGCTTGATATCGCGATGCACCACGCCCCGGCCGTGCGCGTAATCGAGCGCACTGGCGATGTCGCGCACGATGCGCAGCGCCGCCTTCGGTTCCAGGCACTCGCCATGCGGAGGCAGCACGCTGCCGCCGGGCTCGTACTCCATGGCGATGAACAGGCTGCCGTCGTGCACGCCGAAATCGTGGATGGCGACGATATGCGGATGGTGCAGGTTCGCCGCGATGCGCGCTTCGCGCAGGAAACGTTCGGCCAGGGTCGGGTCCTGGTCGCTGCCCGGTGACATCACCTTCAGCGCGACTTCACGGCCGAGGGATTGTTGTTCGGCCAGGTAGACGATAGCCATGCCGCCGCGGCCGAGTTCGCGCAGCAACGTGTAGCCGGTCATGCCTGCAAAACCTGGAATGCGCGATTCCGTCACCGGTTCAGTCCCCTGCCCCTGCACCCGCGGCCATTCTGCGCCACATCTCTATTGACGCGAAGGAGCCCCGGTTGCGGCCTTGCCTTTGACATCCGCGCAGTTGTCACGGATTTCGGTGGCCGGCGTAAACCAGTAGAAATCAGCCGGCCCGCTGGCGTCCACGACGGGTTTGGCATTGGTTTCGCCTTCCGTCACCTCGACCAACTGGATCACCACGCGGCTGGCTTGCGGGTCGCGCGAGTGCAGGTGGCTGGGCACACCCGTGTCGGAGCGCACATGCTCGCCACCGGCGATCAACAGCGCCGGGGCGCTGTCGGCCATGGCGCTGGCCATGCTGGCATCTTTCGCAAGCTGGATGGCGACCATGGGCCCGAGCGTTTCGCGCGGCGCCATGGCGCAATGCGCCTCGAAGATTCGTTCCAGGAAATGGGCACGCGTCTGCTCGGTGGCCGAAGGCACGGTGCTGAAGCGCGGTTCGGCCGTGAGCGCCGCTTCGCCCTTTGCATAGACCTCGCCGATGAACTTCCTGCCTACGTTGCCAGCCACCAACTTGCCCTCCGTGGAGGCGGCCTGGAAGAGTGGGCCGTACACAGCGAAGTCCCAGCCCTTGGCGGGCCAGGTCAGCTTCTGTTGGATTTGTTCGAGTGTGTCGGTGGCTGCGAGGCTACCGAGCGCCGGACGCTGCGCATCGTCGAGCATTTCGAAAACCACCGCGCTGCCGGCCTGGCTGGCGAGGCGATGCTTGATGAGGCGGAGCTCGATCTGGTGGTGGTCGGGGTTGTCGTGCTTCTCGCCGATGAAGGCGAAGCGGGCCGATGCAAGCGCGGAAAGCAATTCGGACTCCGGCACATTTTCGCCTTGCGCGTTGACGATGACGCCGGCAAGGGGATGTTCGCGCAGGCGGGGTGAAACCCATTCCGGACCAGTCGCCATGGCCCACGCCGGTGCCAACAACGCCAGCCCGATCAAGAATCGCGTCACTTCCCGTTTCATTACCCTTCCCTCGCGATGGCGCGCAACCCGGCCATGATAGGCCGGTCAGGGTGATTTCACTGCTGCGGGGTAGTTGATGGTGGCCGGTGGCGGCCAGCTCAGTCCGGACTCGGCCAGTCGCGCCTTGAAGTTGGGTGTGGCATCGAGGTCGAAAGGCGCGCCGCAAAAGCAGGACGTCGTCATCACCGCCAGCAGGAAGGGGCCGGCCGGACGTGAGTCCATGGCCGCGGCCAGGCGATTGGCTTCATCGCGGTCGCCTGTATTGGCTGCTGCCACCAGCTCGGCGACGCGCCATTGGCTGAACTTGGCTGCGACGCGTTCGAGACTCTTGAATCTGGCGCGAATTTCGTCGGGCGAGCGCCCTTGCGCGCGATCCAGCACGACGCGGGCCATGAAGTGGGTATCTGGCGATAGCCCGGGATTGACCGCATCAAGCTCCATTGCGGCCTCGTCAAGCCGCCCGAGCATCGTCAACGCGATGGCCCGCTTGCTAGTGGGAAGGGAGACAAGGCCCGACGCTTTCTCGAACCCAGCCAACACGTCCAGGGCTCGCTGCGCGTGTCCCGTGTGCAGCGCGACGGTAATGCGCGTGTTGGCATTGATTCGATTGAGCGGATCGCAGACGCGCGCACGCGCACTCAAGTTATCCAGGGCATCGCCGCGGCCGAAGGCGCTGGCGAACACCGGCATCCAGTTCGACGCATTGCAGCCCGGCGCCTTCAGTGCCTTGTCGATCAAGGCGGACAAACCACGCCAGTCATCACTCAGCATTTGTCGCTCGGCCAGGGTGAGCGCGCGCTGTTGCTCGTCCTTGCTGCTGGCTGCGGCCGATGCCAGCGTCTTCAGGGCCTCTTGTTGCGCTTGCAGCCTGTCGGACTGGCTACGCTCGTCGCCCTGGAGAATATGTTCGTACAAGTCGGCCTTGGCGAAATGCGCCTCGAAGAAGTCCGGTTCAAGCGACGTGGCCTTGTCGAATTCCGCGTTCGCCAGGCGCAGTCCATCCACCAGGTCTATCCTCGGTTTGGCGTGCGCATCTTCGTAGAGCTTCAAGCCCTTCTGGTAGGTGATGAAGGCATCCACATTGCCCACGCCCGCCTTGCGCATGCGGTCGCGCTGCTTGTCGTCGAGCAGCACGTTCAGAGCGCCGGCCACTTTCTCGGCGATGTCGAGTTGCACGGCCAGCGTGTCCTGCAGCGTGCGGTCGTAGGTTTCCGACCACAAGTGGTAGCCGTCGCTGGCGCGGATCAGCTGCGCGGTGATGCGCGCACGTTCGCCCTCGCGGCGGACGCTGCCTTCCAACAGCGTGGCGACGCCGAGTTTTTCACCGATGCCGCGCAGGTCTTCGTTCTTGCCCTTGAACTGGAACGACGATGTGCGCCCGACCACCTGCATGCCTTCGATGCGGGCGAGCGAGTTCAGTATTTCCTCGGACAGGCCGTCGGAGAAGAATTCATTGTTGGGGTCGCTGGACATGTTGACGAAGGGCAACACGGCGATGGAGTTGGCGGCGGCTTTTTCGACCGCGCCTGCGGCGGCGGGCCGGGCTGACGCGGTTGTTGCAAGCGCCGGCGCCGGCATGTCACGCCCGCGCTCACCCAGCCAGATGCCCAGGCCGCCAATGGCCACGATGACGGCCAGCAGGCTCACTTCGGTGCGCGTTGCGCGCTGCATGCCCCGCTCGCCGTGGTACCAGGCGAGCACTGCAGTGATGAAGAAACCAATAACGGAAATGCCGATGGCGATGCGCAACACGCCATCGGGCCAGTGGTACGCGCCTATCAGCAAGCTCAACACCTGCAGCAGCACCCAGGCGCCGGCGGCGTAAGCCAGCAGCCATTGCGCCAGTTTTCGGCTGCGCAGGTTTTGCAAAAGCGTCGGGCCAGCCGGTTGTTGCGTCATCGTGTGCCCTTCTTCGCGACAAGGGCCTGGAAGCCGGGGTCGTCGCGCAAAGAGTCCCAGTAGGGTTCACTGCGCAGGTTCTGTGCGCTGAGCACGGCAGCGGGTGTTTGCATCAGGTGGCGCAGCAACGGAACGGCGTTCGCAGCGTCGCCATTCATGGCATGGATCCGGGCTTGGTAAACCACCCAGCCAGGGCCTTCCAACTGGTCTGCACTTTCCGGCACGAGCGATACGGCCAGCTTTCCCTGGGCGGCCGCCGCGTCGCGTTCACCCAGGCCCGCGAGGGCCATGCCGAGTACGCAATGCCACGCGGTTTCGACGTAGCGATTGTCGGGCTTGGCGGCCAGCGCTCGCGTTGCCTCGGCCTTCACCTGGCGATAGTTAGCCACGGCCTGCGCTTCTGCGCCCGCCAGTCGCTGGCCGAACGCCAGGTTCAACTGCCACTCGATGCGCGCAGGCAGGTAGCCATTCATGGATGCGTCTATCAAGGTGTCGCCCGAGCCAGCGATTGCAACCTGCAACTGCGTGATGGCTGCCTTGTAGTCGCGCTGCAGGAACAGATGCGTCCCGACCAGGCCCTTCACCGCCGGCGAGCTGGAATCGGCGGCGGCCAGGTAAGCCGTCGCCCGCGGGAAGTCGCCCTCCGCCCAGGCGCACTGGAGCTTCATCGCCAAGGCGTGGGTATTGTTCGGCGACAAGGCGGCTGCGGCGTCGAGCTCTCGCACGCCGCGCTCGCAGTCGCCCATCACGACCAGGGTCACGCCATGGTGGTAGGCGATATTGGCATCGTTGGGCGAGAGCTCGCGCGCGCGCCCGAAGTTGGCATCGGATTGATCGAACTTGCCCAGCCGCCGGCTGAGGTAGCCGGCCCACATCCAGATGTCGGCGTCGTTGGGTAGCCGGGCTTTCAACGAGTCCATTACCGCCAGCGCGCCGGCGAAGTCACGCTTCACGTAGTACATGTGGACCCCGCGGGCAATTTCCGTGTGCACCGAACCGGGCGCCAGTTCGGTCGTACGGGCCAACGCATGCTCACCTTCCATCCGTAGCTTGCCGCTCGGGTCGAGACCGATCCAGCCGACGCGGAACGATTCGCGCGCGATCTGCGCCCAGGCCAGCGAGAAGTCGGGATCGAGGCGAACGGCTTCGCGATAGGCGGCCAGCGTTTCATCGGCCTGCTGGCGGGTTTGCAGTACGCGACTGTTGAGAGCGCGGGCCTTCAGGTAGGCGTCGTAGGCCGCAGGAACCTTGGTTGGAATCTCGGCCAACGCTTCCTGCTCGCCGCGGCTGATGTTGGCCGCCAGCTGCTTGGCGATTTCCTCCGCCACTTCGCTTTGCACGGCAAAAATATCGTTTAGCGTGCGGTCGTAGATCTCGGCCCAGACGTGGTTGTCGGTGGCGGCATCGATCAACTGCACGTTGATGCGCACCTTGTTGCCGTCGCGCTGCACGCTGCCTTCCAGGATGTGCGCCACGCCAAGCTCGTTGGCGATATGCGACAGATTGTCCGGACGGCTTGCGTATTGTTGCGTGGAGGTTCGCGATATCACCTTGAGGTCGCCGATCTTGGCCAGGCCGGTGAGTATCTGGTCCTGGATGCCATCGGCGAAGTACCCGTTGGCCTTGTCTTCGCTGAGGTTCTCGAAAGGCAGGACGGCGATGGACTTGGAGGAGATGGCGGGTATCGGCGCGGCGCTGGCGCCTGACGCTGCGTTTGACGACGCGGGCGACCGTCCTGCGTCGGCAGCGACAGTCGCGACGTCCGCCGCCGCGCGGCGTGGGGCAAGCACGAACTTGTCCAGGCCAAAATAGATCAGCGCCAGCATCAGCATCGCGATGATCATGCGATTCATGCGTTGCGCTGTTTGCGGCGCGATGGATTTCTCCAGGGGCACCTCCTCGTCGCGCTTGATACCGTCGGGCGTCAGCTCGAATATCCATGCGAAGGCGAGCGCGGGAACGAAGCCTATCGCCAGCACGATCACGACCGTGCGTGGCACCCAATCCGGCGCGCCGAACATCGGCAGCACCGTTCCCGCGACCTGGGTAATCAACCACGCAGCCACCAGGTACAAGCCGGCCATGCGGATGACGTTGCGGCGGCGAAGTTCGGCGATCAATGACATGGTCAATTGCGCCTTTGGGCCGGTTTGCACTCGAAATCATCGTTGCCAAGGGGTCGACAGAGCGGCGGCCACCCTTTTTCCCGCCAGTAGGCCACCAGCCCGTGGCGGATCAAACCCTCTTTCGCGCGCGGATCCTCAAGCAAGTGCTGGGAGACCGGAACGGAAAGGTCCGCAAACAGGCTGTAACCAACCATACGTGCTTGTTCGTCGGCGTAGGCATCGAAGAACAGGTCGGCATCGGGACGCAGCGCGGCGTAAAGCACGTAGGACACGTTCTCGCGGATCATGGCCCGGGCCGCCTCGTCGTCCACACCCGCTGCATTGGTCGCCCACGAAATTCCGAGGACATCCTCCTTCATCGTCCCGGGCCCGGCACGCTGCGCCTCGGCCATGGCCGCCACCGCAGCCGCGCCGTTTCCTTGCGCCAGCTCCCATTGGTAGGAGGAGGCGGCAAGCGCGTTCCCCGGATCTATCGTTGCGATCTTGCCAGCGGCTTCATCCACCAGATCCCGGCGCCCCATCAACTGCCCCAGATGTTCCACCCGCCACCAGAAGATCATGACGTACGGCTCGAGCGACACCAGGGCGCGCGCAGCGACGTAGGCGTCTGCGTGGCGGCCGACACCGGCCAGCAGTTCAGCGTAGTCCTCGCGAACGTCCGGATAGGTGGCATCGGCTTGCATCGCCTGCAGATAGAAGCGCTCCGCCTCGACCAGTTGCCCCTGGCTTCGGGACAGGTTGCCCAGCGCATGCAAGGTCATCGCGGCACCCGGCTCCAGCGACGCGGCGCGTTGGGCAGCCGCCGCCTGGAGTGCGGGGATGTCACCTAGCGCCACGCGCTCGTTCGCCGTGGTTGTCCAATAGGCCACTTCGTAGGCTAGTGACAGGGAGGCCCAGCCGGCACCGAACTCCGGCGCACGCGCCACGGCCGACTTGAGGTGCGCAATCGAGGCGGGCAGGTCCTTGCGCTTGCGATAGGTCGACCGGCCCTTGAGGTATTCGTCGTAGGCCGCCGGATCCACCGGCGTGCGCGTGGCGATCTGGGTCGCGACGCCCAGGCTCTGCTTCAATTCCTCGCTGATCTGCCGGGCGATTTCGTCCTGCAGGGCGAACACGCCTTCGAGCTTCCGGTCGTAGGATTCCGACCAGAGGTGGAAGCCATCGGAAACGCGCACCAGCTGCGCGGTAACCCGCACCTGATCGCCGTCACGGCGCACGCTGCCTTCCAGGATATGGCTCACACCCAGCTTGCGGCCGATTTCCCGCACATCGCCGCCCTTGCCCTTGAACTCGAATACCGACGTTCGCGCAACGACCTTCAATTGCGGAACCTTGGCCAAGACGTTCAACAATTCCTCGGTCATGCCGTCGGAAAAGAATTCCTGCTCGGGATTGCTGCTCATGTTGGTGAAAGGCAGCACGGCAATGGAGTTGGGCTGGGCAGCGACCGGCGTTGCCACATCGCCTTTGCGGAACGAAGGCTGGCCGTAGAAGTACCAACCCAACGCCAGTGCAACCAGCACCGCAGCGGCAGCAAACACGCGCCTCCCGCCGACGGGACTGGGGTCGAGCTTCATCCCCTCGGGCGTGGAATCGAATATCCAGGCCATCACCACGGCAAGTGGGAACCCGAGCAGACTGACCAGGATGAAAACCCGCAAGGCCCAGGGCGGCGCGTCAAAGGCGGGAAAGCCGATGGACGCTGCTTGCACAGCCAGCCAGGCGACCACCAGATAGGCGGCGCCCACCTTGAATACCTTGCGGCGCTTGAGCTCGGCGATCAGGCTCATGTCAGCGTTTGCCTGCGCATACTTTTTCTGCGTAAGGATCGAACGTCTTCAATCGCTCGACCAAGGCGACGAAGCGCGGTTCGCAGCGAATCGGGTTCAGCGCGGGGCTCATGATCGCCCAATCCATCTCGTTGCTAAGTTCCCGCGATAGTCGGTCCACATAGTCCAGAGCGAGTTGGTCCTCGCCAAGCAGCATCAACACGCTTGCCACGTGATAGTCCTCCAGTGCGTTGCCGCTGGACGGGTCCAGTCGGCTGCGCAGTGGCAAGGCCGACATGCGCACCGCCAAGGCATGGCGATCTGCCTTGCCGCTGAGTGCAGAGACTATTTCACTGCCCTGCCCGCTGGCACTGGGATTGAAAGCGGCCGCCAGCCTGTCCAGCATCTGCCTGGCTTCGCCAAGATTGCCAGACAGCAGGTCGGCCGTGGCGATGGCGCCAAGGCAGCCCTGGTAGGTCGGCGCGAACTCCAGCACGCGCAGGCAAGCCGTCCGGGCATCGGCATTGCGGCCGAGGGTGATCAGGATCCAGGCGTGGTTTTCACCAATCACCAGCGAGCGCGGATCGAGCACGGCGGCGCGTTCGATGGACACAAGGCCATTCTTGAAATCGCCGTTCGACATCAACAGGGTGCCCAGCCATTGGTGGGCCGTCGCAAAGGACGGCCTGAGCACGATGGCGCGTCGGAGCAAGGCAACGGACGTCGACCGCTGCAGGTAGTTCGTGGTGGTGTTGGACAGGGCGGCGTATGCCTCGGGTATGGCCGGGTCCAACGCCACCGCGTGAAGTGCGGCTTCGGTGGATCGCGACAACGCATCCGCCGCCGACATCCGGTCGCTGTAGGCGGGCAATACAGCGTAGGCGAGGGCAAGCCCGGCATGGGCCTGGGCCTGTTCCGGATCCGTCGCGATTGCCTTTTCGAACAGCGAGATCGCCTCAAATATTCCCTTCTCGGTGCGCGAGTGCCACAGGGCCATGCCGCGCAGGTACAGGTCGTAGGCGGCGACATTCCGGGTCGATCCGTCGCGTTGGCCCGGCTCGGCGACCGCGGCGATCTTCACCTTCAGCTGTTCGCCGATGGCGCGGGCGATCTCATCCTGGATCACGAAGATGTCTTCGAGCTTGCGGTCGTAGGTCTGCGACCACACGTGGAAGCCGGTCTGGGCGTCGATCAGCTGCGCGGTGATGCGCACCTTGTCGCCCTGCTTGCGCACGCTGCCCTCCAGCACCATCCGCACCTTGAGCTGCTCGGCAATGGCAGGCACTTCCATCGTCTTGCCCTTGAAGGCAAACGACGAAGTGCGCGCGGCGACCTGCAGTTCGGGCGTGCCCGCGAGTACGTTGAGGATCTCCTCGCTGATGCCGTCGGAGAAGTATTCGTTGGCCGCCTCGCCCGACATGTTGACGAAGGGCAGCACGGCGATGGAGTTGCGGCCGACAGTGGGCTTGGCTTGTGCGGCGGCCTGCGCCGTTACGGACTGCGTCGTACTGGTCACCAGGGCGGCGTCGCGGCGAGGCGCGAGCACCAGGCGGTCGAAACCGAAAAAGATCAATGCCAGCAGCAGCACGGCGATGATCATGCGGTCCATGCGTCGCGCCGTTTGCGGGGCAATGGACTCGGCCCGCGAAACCTCGGCATCACGCTTGATGCCGTCGGGCGTCAGCTCGAACACCCACGCAAAAACGAGCATCGGCACGAAGCCCAGCACCAGCACGATGACCAGACCGCGCAACGCCCAGTCGGGTACGCCGAAAGCGGGGAACAGCGTACTTGCCACCTGCACCAGCAACCATGCGCCAACCAGGTACAAGCCGGCCATGCGGATGACATTGCGGCGCTTGAGTTCGGCGATCAGGCTCATGGGCGCTTCCCGGACAAGGCTTCCAGATCCTGCAACACGGCCTGGCTCATCACCCTGGTGCCCACGGCCGAGTTGATGTCGGTGATTCGGAGCCTGAGCAGGGGCACCAGGGCGGCATCGGAACGCAGGAGCGTGGCGGTGCTGTCGATATCCCGCGGCGGCAGCCCCGTGCTGCATTCGTAGTCGATCAGGTTTTCGATGCTCCGGTAGTTGTTGACCTCGGACGTCTTGTCGCCGCAGTTCGTGGCGATCGCCGTTTGCACATCGAGGGGAACCAGCATCCGGAAGGCAACGCGGTAGCGGGAGTTGACGCCTTCGTTCTTCACGTTCTGGTACAAGCCGGTGCTGTAGACCTCGGTCGCCAGCCTGCGCAGGGTCGGATCTGCGATCAGGACGATATTGCCGGTTGAGGTCAGCTCGTCGTAGGTGGCCCGGTATTGCACGAACTCTGCGTACTGGGTCGCCCGATACGCGGCGATCAGCAGTGCCTCATTGGACAAGGCGAGCTTGCCCTCGAGCGCGTACAGCGTCCTTTCGGCGTTGCTTCGCACGTTTTCGTAGTAGCGATTGATGGCCTCGAATCGCCACGCTTCCACCCGCAGGTCCTCGCGCAGGCGCTGGGTGAACACAGCCGCCTTTTTGGCGGTTTCGCGCTCCTGGTTCCAATTCGACATCTGGATGCCGAGGAATACGCCCAGCACCAGCAAGACGAACTCGATGGCGATGGCCGCCCAGTTCTGTTGCTTCAAGGCCTCGGCGAAGCGGCGCAGGATCATGGCGACGACTGCCCCGACGATTCCGGGGCGGCGCCAAGCGCCTTGAGCCCATCGATAATCGTCACCTCTGTCCCATCCAGATCCAGCGTCGCGCTGATAACAAAGCTGTACTGATACTGGAGATCGGCGAGGACCGCCGGATCGCGATGAAGGGCTGTCGCGACCGCTTCCAGTTCGGCTGGAGCGACATCCAGCTTGCATTCCTTTTCAAAGCCGAGCACGAAGCCCCGCTTGTCGCGCACATCGCTGCAGCCCGCCCGCAAGGCCTCCTGCGTGGTCAATGGGATGATCCTGCGCACCGTCTGGCGATAGGCGGAATCGAGACCCAGCTTGTAGATGTCCTGCGGCACATCGAATGCATAGTATTGCGACAGGCTCGATTCGACCGCACCCGCCGGGAGCAAGCCAAGATGCCCAGAGGCAACGATCTGGTCCCACGTCGCGCGCACCGGAGCGATGCTGTTGATTTCCGTCGCCCGGTAGGCATTCACGACCAGCGCGCGCGGATCGGGGTCGGCCGCTCTTAACAGCTCATCGGCATCGCGAACGCTTTGGAGTACTGCGCTGTAGTAGGCACTCTGCGCACGAACTGCGCCCAGGTCTTCGCGGAGATCCCGCGTCAGCCGCCGCACGTAATCCCGGCCGAGGCGCGCATCGGCCTGCGCCTCGTTCCAGTTCGACACCTGGATACCCAGGAACACGCCAGCCACCAGCAACACGAACTCGATCCAGATGGCGGTCCAGTTCTGTTCCTTCAACGATTGCGACAGACGGCGAAGGATCATTTGTTGCGGTCCCTGATCGACTGCAGGTTCTTGACGACAGCCTTGTTGTTGACTTCAAGGTCGGTGAGCGCGGTCTGGTTGTCGGCGAATCGAAGCTGAAGCGCCGACACGAACCTGGGCATTGCCTTCAGGGCAGCCGCGGCACGCGCCACCTTGTCCGGGGAAATCCCGAGCGTGCATGGGTAGTCGAGCGAACTGGGAATGGCCGCGTAGTCCAGGACGGGCGCGTAGCGATCACCGCAGCGGCTCAACAGGGCCTCCTGGATTTCGGCTGACACGGTCTCCCGAAAGAGCCGGCGATACTCCGACTCGCCCCCCTCCTTCGAAATCGTGTCGAACAGCGGCGAAGTGAAAATGATGCCCGCCGTCTCGCGTAGTTCCTGGTCCTTGATGAGGCCGATGGTCCCGGTCGATATCAGCTCATCGTAGGTGGCACGAAAGCGATCGTTGTATTTGTACTGCGTTGCCCGATAGGCGTTGATGAGGAATTGCTCATCGGTCAGCGATGCCTCGCCGGCCATCACGTCGAGCACCCGTCGCTGGCTTCGGTTGGTCTCGCGGCTGTACACGACTAGGTACTCGTAGCCCCACGCCTCCCTCAACACGTCAGCCCTCAGCCGCTCGGTGAAGATCGCTGCCCTGCGATCTTCTTCGCGCTCGGCATTCCAGTTGCTGACCTGGATGCCGATGAACACGCCGACCACCACGATCACCAGGTCGATCCAGATCGCCGTCCATTCCTGCTTGCGGACATGGTCGATGACGCGGCGCAGGATCATGCGATGGCCTTAGCTGCAGACATAATCGCCCTTCTCGTTTTTCTTGCACAGGTCCGGCGGGCCGAGCTTGTCCCACAGGGATGCCAGGCCGAGGCCACGCGCAAAATCGGCAAACTCCGGAATCGTCCGCACGCCGCGGCCCTTGTTTTCCCAGATCGGAGTCAACACGATGGCCTCATTGCTGGTGATACCGCGCTGGGCAAGGGCCAGGGCGCGCTGCGGCTGGCCAAGACGCATCAGCGCGTTGATCGCAACCGCATTGACGGTTTCCGGGTTGGTCGCGAGGTATTGATCGATGATTGCGATCGCCTTCGCCCTTGCCTGGGCGTCCGAGTAGATGCCGCGCGCGATGATTTCGGCACTGCCGGCAGGAAGATCGTTGAGGAAGGGGCGGTTGCCCAGCGCCCAGTATCGTTCCGCCTCGGCGCGATCGCCTCGGGCATCCGCGAGCGCGGCGAGTCCGAGACCGGCGTGGGCAAGGCCGAGATCCTCAGAACGCCGGAGCAACAAGTCGGCTTTGTCCAACTCGTTCGTGCGAATGAGCTCGCGTCCGCGCCAGGACAGCGCGTTCGGCATCATCGGGTCGATCTCCAGCACCCGGTCGAGCTCGGCATCGCACTTGGCCAGGTAACCCGTCGTGCACAAGGCCGTGGCGTACCAGAAATGCGCCGTGACATCGTTGGGGTCGAGCGCCAGGGCGCGCTGCAGTGTCTCGAGCGCCTCGACGTAGCGGCGATTGCGCGTATAGAGGGCACCCAGCGCGGCATGCGGCTCAGCGAGGCGAGGATCGAGTTGCATCGCCTTCCGCGCGTGCACCTCGACCGCCTTGGCAGCTGCGTCGCGCACATTCGGATCATAGTTGGCGGCAAGCGCCTGGATGGAGGCCATCCGTGCATGCGCGCGAGCAAATTTCGGATCCAGCTCCAGCGCCTTGCCCAACTGCGCGATCGCTGCCGGAAACCGCACGCCGTCGCGTCGATTGATGACCTGCGTGGCCTGCAGGTAGAGCGTGTAGGCCTCGGTATTCTGCGTCGGCGCCTCCACCAGCCTCTGCGCCTGGTCGCCCTGCAGGATCACCTGCAGCTTGTCGGTGATGGACCGGGCGATGTTTTCCTGCAACTGGAAGACATCCTTCAGGTCGCCGTCGTAGTTTTCCGACCAGACGTGGAAACCATCCTCGGTCTGGACGAGCTGCGCGGTAATCCGCACGCGATCGCCCTGCTTTCTCACCGAGCCTTCCAGGATGTGCGCGACGCCCAGCGCCTGGCCCACGGCGCGCAGGTCGTTGTTCTTGCCCTTGTACTGGAAGGATGAGGTGCGGCCGGCAACCTTCAGGTCCTTCACCTGCGCCAAGGCATTCAGTATCTCTTCGGAGATGCCGTCAGAAAAATATTCCTGGTCCTTGTCGGCGCTCATATTGACGAAGGGCAGCACCGCGATGGATTTCTTGCTGATGGGAGCAATAGGTTTGGCCGCAACCGCCGCCGCTGAGCCCGCCACAGTAGTCGGCGGTACAGCGGCATCCAGATACGCGGGCTGGCCCTTGAAATACCAGGCAAAGGCGAGTGCCGCGAGGCCCGCGGCAATCAGCAGGAACGCCTTGCTGCCGCGAATGCCCTTCTCCGCCTTGAGACCTTCAGGCGTGACATCGAAGGCCCATGCGAACACGAGTGAAATGGGAAAGCCGAGGAAGATGACCAGGATGAAGATGCGCAGCGCCCAGGCCGGCGCATCGAAGGCCGGGAAGCCGATGCTGGCCGCCTGAACCACCAGCCAGGCGACTACCAGGTAACCGGCGCCAACCTTGAAGACCTTGCGGCGCTTGAGTTCGTCGAACAGGCTCATCAGCGCAATTCCCTTCGCAATACCTTGCCTACCGCAGATTTCGGCAAGGCGTCGCGGAACTCGATCACCTTGGGTTGCTTGTAGCCGGTCAGCAGCTTGCGGCAGTGCGCACGCAGGTCTTCGTCGGTCAGCGACGGGTCCTTGCGCACCACCACCAGCTTTACCGCCTCGCCGCACTTGTCGTCGTGCACGCCGACGGCGGCGGCTTCCAGCACGCCGGGATGCAGCGACACGACGTCTTCGATTTCATTCGGAAATACATTGAACCCCGACACCAGGATCATGTCCTTGCGCCGGTCCAGCACGAACAGGTAGCCCTGCTCGTCCGCCTTGGCGATGTCGCCGGTTCGAAACCAGCCTCCCGGGAAGAACGCGCTCTCGGAGTCCTCTTCGCGCTGCCAGTAGCCGGTGGTTACCTGCATGCCACGCACGCATAGTTCGCCCATTTCGCCGAAGGCGACTTCCGCGCCCTCCTCGTCCCGCAGGCTGATGTCCACGCCGGGCAGCGGCATGCCGATGGAGCCGACGGGATTGGGCGCGTCCCACTGGTTGGCGGTGACGCCGGCGCTGGTTTCCGACAGGCCGTACATCTCCACCACGTCCTTGCCGGTCACCGCCTTCCATTGTTCAGCCGTGGCGCGACGCAGCGCCGTACCGCCTTGCACGCACAGTTTCAGGTTGGACAGGTCGAGCTTTTCGAAATCAGGGGAATTGAGCAACGCATCGAACAGGGTATTGACGCCCGAGTAGGTCGCCGGCCGATATTTTTCGAAGGTGGTGATCAGGCCCGGAATGTCACGTGGATTAGTTACCAGCACGCTGTGGAAACCGTGCGCCCACATATACAGCATGTTGGCGTAGGCGGCGATGTGGTACAGCGGCAGGCAGATCAGCGAAATATCTTTCTGCGGATCGAGCAGCGTGCCCAGCCATTGCTCCGCGGCGGCGACGTTGGCCATCAACGCGGTGTGCTGCAGTGCCGCGCCTTTGGAAACGCCCGTGGTGCCACCGGTGTATTGCAGCTGCGCGGTATCGGATTGCACGGCCTTGGCTTCTACCCGCGGCAGGCGCGCGCCAGCGGCCAGCGCCTTCGGCCAGCGCAGCGCGCCTGGAATCGAAAACGGCTTGATCAGCTTTTTCCTGTACTTGATGGTCAGGTCCACGATCAGCGACTTCGGCCAGGGCAGCATGTCGCCGATGCGCGTGGTGATGACCGTCTGCACGTCGGTCGCCACGATGGCGTCGGCCGCGACATGGCCGAAGTTGTCCACGACGATCAGCACGCGTGCGCCCGAGTCGGCGAGTTGGTGATGCAATTCGCGCGCGGTATACATGGGGTTGACCAGCACCGCGATCAGGTCGGCGCGCAATACGCCCAGCAAGGCCACCGGAAACTGCAGCAGGTTCGGCACCATGATGGCGACGCGGTCGCCGGCGGCCAGCCCGAGGCCGCCGCGAAGGTGGGCAGCGAGGTCGGCGCTGAGTTTGTCCAACTCGCTGAAACTCAGGCTGTGGTCGAGGTTGGTGAAGGCCGGCTTGTCGCCGTAGCGCTGGCAGGCGGCGATCAGCATCTGCGGCAGCGTCTGGCCGTTGGCAATCGCCGCGCCGGCGATGTTCTCGAACTCAGTTTTTGCGAGGGGAGATGTTTTCATCGGGCGACCTGCCGAGTGTCTGGTTGGATGGGATCACAAACGAAATCATTGCTGCCTTGCGCGTGACATTGCGGTGGATAGCCTTTCGCACGCCAATAGGCCGGCACACCCAACTTGGCCAGCACGGCCTTGAATCCCGCCGAGTTGCGAAACGCAGGCTGGCTTCGATCCCATGCAATCTGCGAGTCGCCATCGATGTCCGAGGACGTGGCAACCAGGTCGTAGGCGCCGAGCCACAAGTAGTATCGGGACGTGCCGATCGACTGGTCGGAATTGATGTCGCCGTCGATAAGCTTGCGGCTTGCGATTGCCTTGGTCGTCGAGTCGGGCAGTGCCGGCTCTGCCAGGGCATCGAGCAAGAGCGAATTCAACTTCGGTTTCGTACTGAAAGTAGCCATCAGCAATTCGGCAGCCAGGCGATCGCCACGCCGCACCATCGCCGGCAGGAATTCCGCAGCACGATTCCTGATGAATCCTGCGGAAACACCTTTCTCGAACAGCGCCAGGGCCGGCTCGGTCTTGCCGGCGTTCAACAGGGCGACGGCTTTCCAGCGCACGCAGTTGTGGTAGCTGGGATCGAGCTCGATGCAGCGGTCGAGATCGGCCTCGGCCCGGTCGAAAAAGCCCAGGTTGCTCCAACTGATGGCGCGCCAGAGGTAGGCTGTCGCGTTCTTCGGGTCGACGTCGACCGACTTGTCGTGGAGCTGCATTACCTTTTCCCAGTTGATGGGAAGCGTGGTGATTTCGACCATCGCCAGGACGGCCCAGGGCATGGAAAGCTTCGGGTCCAGTTCCAGCGCCCGCTTGGCCGATTTTTCGGCCAACGCGGTGTAATCGCGGTCGTGGAACCCCCAGCTCTCGGCAATGGCGCAGGCAGCAGCAAGCCCTTCCCAGCCGCGGGCGAATTTCGGATCAAGCGCTACGACTTTTTCGAACAGGCGCACGCCCACGTCGACGTCCTTGCGGGCGATGAACAATTCGCGCGCCTTCAGGTAGATCTCGTAGGCCTCCATGTTCTTGGTATCGGCCTCGACGGAAACGACCGGACCCGCCTTGTTCACTGCCAGCGAGCCGCGCAGCGCGGTAACGATGGCGTTGGCGATATCGTCCTGGATGGCGAAGATGTCGGTGAGCTCGCGGTCGTAGGTCTCCGACCAGATGTGGCGGTCGTTGACGGCGTCGATCAACTGCGCCGTGATGCGCACCTTGTTGCCGGCCTTGCGCACGCTGCCCTCCAGGATGTGCCCGACCCCGAGGTCCTTTGCAATCGCAAGGCTGCCGATGGACTTGTCCCGATAGGCGAAGGAAGAGGTGCGCGAGGCGACGCTGAGGCCGTCCACCCGCACCAGCACGTTCAACAGCTCCTCCGATATTCCGTCGGAGAAATATTGGTTGCTGGCGTCGTCGCTCATGTTGACGAAAGGCAGCACCGCAATGGAATTGTCGCGCGCCTTCTTCGTGGCCTGGGTAGTCGCCTCCGACTTCACGACTTCGGTGGTGGCGGCGACCAGGACGGCATCGCGACGCGGCGCCAGCACGAACTTGTCCACGCAGAAATAGATGACGGCCAGCACCAGCGTGGCCACGATCAGGCGATTCATTCGCTGTGCGGTGTGCGAGGCGATGGATTTTTCCGGCGGCACGTCGGCATCGCGCTTGATGCCGTCGGGCGTCATCTCGAACACCCAGGCGAACACCAGCGCCGGCACGAATCCCAGCGCGAGCAGCACGACGACCGTGCGCGGCATCCAGTCCGGGGCGCCGAACATCGGCAGCACCGTGCCGGCCACCTGCACCAGCAACCATGCGCCGACCAGGTACAGCCCGGCCATGCGGATGACATTGCGGCGCTTGAGTTCGGCGATCAGGCTCATGGGCGGGGCTCAGTCACAGGTGAAGTCCTTGGCGCCGAGCGGGCGACACTGCGGCGGGAAGCCCTTGGCGCGCCAATACGCGACGACGCCCATCTTCTCGAGCTTCATCTTCATGCCCGGCGAGTTGCGAAACGTGGGCGGATAGCGATCCCAGGCGACGATGGTGGTGGTGACGCGGTCGTCGGACGTGCCAACGGCGTCGTATTCGCCGAGCCACAGGTACAAATGCGACAGCGTCAGGCTTCCCGTCGATGAATTGAGTTCCGGGTCTTGCGCATGGCGCATCGCCAACGCACGCGCGTTGGCGATGGGCGTGGCGGGATGATCGAACTTGCTGACCAGCGCTTCGCGCAGCTCCGGCGCCATGGTGGTGACCCCCATCAGCAACAGGCCCTCCGCGCGGCGGCCGCGGGCAAGCATCGGCGCAATGAAATTTTCGGTGCGGCTGTAGACGAAGCCTTTCTCGAAGCCGGTTTCATACAACGCGAATGCTTCGTCTTCCTTGCCGGCAAGCAGCAGGGCCAGGGCCTTGTGCCGGATGGCATTGTGGTAGTTGGGCTCGACCGAGATCGAGCGATCCAGGTCTGCGATGGCACGATCGAAGAAGCCCAGCCTGATCCAGACAATGCCGCGCCAGAGCATGGCAGTTGCGTTCCTGGGGTCGGCGGCAATCGCCTTGTCGAGGCTTGAGAGTTGCCCGCTGAAATCAATGGGCCAGCTGTTCATGAGGATCTGCGACTTGACCGCCCATGGCATCGACAGGGAAGGATCGAGCTCGAGTGCGCGATCGGCAGCCTGCTGGGAAAGCGCAAAATAGTCCCGATCGGTCTGGCCCCAGCTTGGCGCCACCGAACTCACCGCCGCCAGTCCTTCCCAGCCGCGTGCAAACTTCGGGTCGAGCTCCACGACCCGCTGGAACATCCCGGTCGTTTCCGACAGGTCGCGTCGTGCAATGAAGTTTTCGCGCGCCTTCAGGTACAGCTCGTAGGCCTGCATGTTCTCGGTGTCGGCGCGCACCTTCACTGTCGGCGCTGCCTTGGCCGTGGTCAACGAACCGCGCAAGGCCGCGACGATGGCATTCGCGATCTCGTCCTGGATGGCGAAGATGTCGGTCAACTCGCGGTCGTACGTTTCCGACCACAGGTGCCGGTCGTGTACGGCGTCGATCAGCTGCGCGGTGATGCGGACCTTGTCGCCCGCCTTGCGCACGCTGCCTTCGAGGATGTAGCTGACTTTGAGTTCGCGGGCGATTTCCGCCGCGCCCATCTCCTTGCCCTTGTAGGCGAAGGACGAGGTGCGCGAGGCCACGCCGAGGTCCGGCACGCGAACGAGCACGTTCAACAGTTCTTCGCTGATGCCATCGGAGAAGAACTGGTTGCCGGGATCGGAGCTCATGTTGACGAACGGCAACACGGCAATGGATTTCTGCAGCGGCGCGTCGGGCTGAGTCGCCGGTTTCGCCGCACCCACCTCACCTGCGGGAACGTCCGCCACGCGCACCGTCGGCTGGCCACGGAAGTACCAGCCGATGGCAAGCACGGCGAGCACGCCGGCGGCGATGAGAATGCGCTTGTTACCGGCGGGCGCGACATCGCGCTTGAGACCTTCCGGCGTGACATCGAACATCCACGCCATGACGATCGCGATCGGAAAGCCCAGCAGCAATACGAGGATGAAAACGCGCAGTGCCCACGGCGGCGCATCGAACGCGGGAAAGCCGATGCTTGCCGCCTGCACGACCAGCCACGCGACCAGCAGGTAGGCAGCCCCCACCTTCACAACATTGCGACGCTTGAGTTCGGCAAATAGTGCCGCCATGCGTTTCCCACCCCGTGAAGGTCACGCAACAAAAAACGGCTCCCCGCCGTCCTTTGAGGGTAGGCGAAAAGCCGTTCGGAGTCACTCGCCGGGGTGGTGGCCGGCGACCTTCACATCAGGCCGTGAAGACCCTATTTTTTCTTGGCCGCCTTGGCTGCCAACTCACGTTCCTTCTGGACCAGGAACTCGGCGGTCTTGAGCATGCCGTCGTAGCCGGTTTCGGTCCGGCCCAGCACACGATACTTGCCGTTGACGATCAGCGTGGGCGTGGACTCGACGCCCGAGCGCATGGCGAAGTCGCGTGCCTTGGCCATTCGCGCCTTCACATCATTGCCTGCCATGGTGGCCAGGAACTTGGCCCGGTCCACGCCGAATCGCGCGTACAGGTCGGCCACTTCCTCGGGCGTGCCCTGCTTCACCAGCTTGTCCGTGAAGATGCCCTTGAACACGGCGTCGTGGGTCTTTTCCTGCACGCCCAGGATCTGGGCAGCGAAGTAGGCCTTCGCGAACTGGTCGAAGGGACCACCGAAGGCTGCGGGCACGTATTCCCAGCGCACGTCCTTGGCCATGGTCGTCTTCCACTTGTTGACCATCGGCTGGAAGGTGAAGCAGTGGATGCAGGCGTAGCTGAAGACTTCGGCCACTTCGATCTTGCCGGGCGCATACGGCGGTTGCGGGGCTTTGAGCGTCACGAAGTCCACGCCCTCGCGATAGCCCGGCGCCATGGGTTGGGCAAAGGCGCTGAGGGGAATCAGGCTGAGCAAGAGGACGAGCAGGCTACGACGAATCATCGGTTACTCCGGAAGGCAGGTCGGTACTGGGAACGCGGAAGGGGCAAAGGGTTCATTCCCCATCGGCCGGGCCGGGGCCGCCATACAGCGACTTGCGCGGCGCGCCGCTCAGCTCGGCCGCAAGCTTGGCGGCCTGGGACGGGGCGAGGTGGGCTTTCAGTTTCTCATACAGTCGCCTGCCTTCGAGCAAGGCGGCTGCAGCATCGTCTTCACATCCGCGCACCACCAGAACGAACTCGCCCCGGCGCTGGTTTTCGTCGGCATCCACGCGGCTGGCGATGTCGGCCAGGGTGTCGCCGAGCAGGGTTTCGAACAGCTTGGTCAACTCGCGGGCCAGCACAGCTTCGCGCCCGGGTCCGAAAACGTTGATGAAATCGGCGAGGGATTCCTGGATCCGGTGTCCGGATTCATAGAAGACGAGGGTGCGGGTTTCCCGGGCCAGGGACTGCAACCGCTCGCGCCGGGCCGAGCCCTTGGCCGGCAGGAAGCCTTCGAAACAGAAACGATCGCTGGGAATGCCGGCCACCGACAGGGCCGCGATGGCGGCGCAGGCACCGGGCACGGGGCTGACCTTCAGGCCGGCGGCGCGCACCTCGCGCACCAGCCGATAGCCCGGATCCGAGACCAGCGGCGTGCCTGCATCCGACACCAGGGCCAGTGATTCCCCGCCCCGCAGGCGTTCGACCAGGCGCCAGGCGATCTCGGCCTCGTTGTGTTCATGAACGGCGAGCAGCGGCTTTTCCATGCCATAAGCCGACAACATCTGCCGGGTGTGGCGGGTGTCTTCGGCGCAGATGGCTGCGACCTGCGACAGCACTTCGCGACCACGGGCGCTCAGGTCGCCGAGGTTGCCGATGGGGGTTGCGACCACGTAAAGGGTTCCTGCCGGCACGGTGGCCATGGCCGCGTTCTCTCAGGGCGTGCGGGTTATCATCTTAGCGGCATTGCCCCTGGAAGCCCTTATGCGTTTTGTCCGCTTGTCGTTCTGCCTGATGTTGCTGGTGCTGGCCGCCTGTTCGACGGTGCGCGTCGCGCCCTCGCGCCCCGGGCCGGATGCCGACCTTTCCCCGCCAGTGCGCGAGGACCACGCGCGTACGGACGCATTCCCGCCCGGTGACAGCGATGGCTATCGACCGCCGGCAACCGTTGCCGTCCTGCTGCCGATGACCGGCAGCCTGGCGCCGGCCGCGGCAGGCGTACGCGACGGCTTCCTGGCAGCGTATTACGCGGAAGGACGTCGCCGCCCGACGGTGAAGTTCTATGACACGCACGGCACCGGTGGCGGCGCGCAATCGGCGATGTCCCGCGCCCGCGCCGATGGTGCGCAGATGATCGTCGGCCCGCTCGGCCGCGATGAGGTAAGTGCAGTGGTCGGCGCCGCCGACGGCAGCATTCCGATCATCACCTTGAATCGAGGCGTGAAAGCTCCTCCGCTGGGCACCACGTCCTTTGCGCTGCTTCCCGACGAAGAAGGCGCGGCCGCGGCTGATCGCCTGGCCGATCGCGGCATCAAGTCGGTATTGGTGTTCAGCAACCAGACGGATAACTCGCAGCGCGGCGTGGCAGCTTTCCGCGACCAGCTGCGCAAGCGGGGCGGCGATGTCATCTCGGATATCGCCATCGTCGGCGACACGGCCGACCTGACCGCACGCCTGTCGGCATTGCAGGCTGCACCCAATCCGCCCCAGGCGGTCCTGCTGGCTCTGGATGCAGGCCAGGGCCGCAGCATCGCTGCGCAACTGAAGGCATCGAAGCTGGCCGGCCTGCCGCGCATGGCGACGTCGCTGATCCTCAACGGCGCCAATACCAAGGCCGACATCGAACTCGACGGGATCGAATATCCGGAACTGCCGTGGTTGCTCGACCAGGGTGGCGGCCTGCCCGACGCCGACGCGCTGGCGCGCAGCCTGCCCAGTGCGCGCGGCCCGTCGCAGCGCCTGTTCGCCTTCGGCGCCGACGCCTGGCGCCTGTGCGCGTGGTTCGACCATCTGTACAACCAGCCCGCGGCCTCCATCCGTGGCGCGACCGGCAGCTTGCGCATCGACATTTCCGGCCCGGTGCGGCGTACGCCCGGCTGGGCCGTCTTCAGCGGCGGCCGCGGCCGTCCCAGCACCTTGTCGGTTCGGGCGCCGGATGCGCGCCCTCCCGCCCGCTGACCGACAGCAGGACGGCGCGTCGGCGGAAGACGCGGCGCTGGTCCACCTGCAGGGTGAAGGACTCATCCTGCTCGCGCGCAATGCACGCTACCCCTTTGGTGAAATCGACCTGGTGATGCGCGAAGGCGCAACGCTGGTGTTTGTCGAAGTGCGCTTTCGTCGCCCCTCGCGCTTCGGCGGCGGCGCGCTGTCGGTGGATGCGAACAAGCGACGCAAGATCGCGCGTGCCTCGCAAGCCTGGCTGTCCTCGCACAAACAATATTCCCAGGCTGGGTGTCGCTTCGACGTGGTTGCTGCGATGCCGGGCGCCAACGGTATCGAGTGCGAGTGGATTCGCGCGGCATTTACCCTCGACGATCTCTGGTAATCGACAGGGCCGGGATAGAATCGAGCCGTGCCCTCGAGCCTGCCCGTGCCCTTCACCACCGAACTGCTGGCCTTGCTCGGCCCCGGCGGCTTGCTGCTCGATCCCGCGGAACGACTGGCCTATGCCTACGACAATTCACGCCGGCAGGCCCTGCCTGACGCGGTAGTGCTGCCGACGGATGCGGCGCAGGTCAAGGCCATCGTGTGCCTGTGCCGCGAGCATTCGGTACCGATAACGGCGCGCGGCCGCGGCACCAATACCACCGGCGCCAGCGTGCCCGTGGGCGGCGGCCTGGTGATGGCCTTCGAACGCATGAACCGCATCCTCGACATTCGTCCCGGCGACCGGGTCGCGGTGGTGGAACCGGGCGTGTTGAACGGCGACCTGCAGAAGGCCCTGGCGAACCACCATCTGTTCTGGCCGCCGGATCCGACCAGTGCCCCGTATTGCACCATCGGCGGCAACCTGGGCTGCAATGCAGGCGGCCCGCGCGCGGTGAAATATGGAGCGACCCGCGACAACGTGCTTGCACTGACAGCGGTGACCGGCACCGGTGAGATCGTGCAGTTCGGCGCGGCGACGACCAAGGCGTCCAGTGGCTATGACCTGTCGCGCTTGCTGATCGGCTCGGAAGGCACGCTGGCACTGGTGGTCGAAGCGACGCTGCGGCTGGTGCCCCTGCCGCCGATGCGGCGCGTATTGCGGGCGCTGTATCGCGACACCGATGCGGCGGCGCGAGCGGTCGCACGCGTGATGGCGCAACCCATGACGCCGTCGATGCTCGAATACATGGATGCGCGCTGCGTGAAGCTGGCGCGCGACGTTGGCGGCGTGGACCTGCCCGATGCCGGTGCGCTGCTGCTGATCGAAGCCGATGGCGATGCGACCACCCTGCCCGCGGCGATTGCGGCGCTGCGGGCCAGCGCGAACGGTGAAGGTTGCATCGAAGTGAACGTCGCCAGCAGCGAGGCCGAGCGGGAAAGCCTGTGGGCCGCGCGCAAGGCACTGTCGCCGGCGCTGCGCACCATCGCGCCGGGCAAGATCAACGAAGACGTAGTGGTGCCCGTGTCGCGTCTGCCGACGCTGGTGGGACACGTGGAATCCATCGCTTCGAAGCATGCGCTGGACATCGTTTGCTTCGGCCATGCCGGCAATGGCAACCTGCACGTCAATATCCTCTACGACCCGGCCGACGCGGTCGCAAGCGACAGCGCAGGCAAGGCTTTGGCCGAAGTGTTCGAAGCGACGCTTGCGCTGGGTGGTCAGCTGTCAGGGGAACATGGCATTGGCCTGTCCAAGCGGGATTTCATGAGTCGCGCCATCGATCCGGCCACCCTCGCGCTGATGCGATCGATCAAGACGCTGCTCGATCCCGATGGCATCCTCAATCCCGGCAAGCTGCTGCCCGCCATTGAAGCGCCCACATAATGAGCAAACCCATCACTGACCTCGACCTGCTGCTGCGTGAAGTGCGCGCTTGCCGCCTGTGCGAGGAACACCTGCCGATGGGGCCGAAGCCCGTGCTGCGCGCCAGCGCGACGGCGCGCCTGCTGATCGTCGGCCAGGCGCCCGGCACGCTGGTGCATGCCAGCGGCATTCCCTGGAACGACGCGAGTGGCATGCGCCTGCGCGGCTGGCTGGGCGTGGATCGCGATACGTTTTACGACGAGGGCAAGATCGCGATCGTGCCGATGGGTTTCTGCTACCCGGGCCGTGGCAACTCGGGCGATTTGCCGCCGCGTCCGGAATGCTCGAAGACCTGGCATCACCGGCTGCTGCCGCTGATGCCGGAAGTGAAACTGGTGCTGGCGATCGGCCAGTACGCGCAGGTTTATTTCCTGGGCGACACGCGCAAGAAATCACTCACCGACACGGTGCACGCGTGGCGCGAGTACGCACCACGCGTGTTTCCGCTGCCGCATCCCAGCCCGCGCAACGTGGCCTGGTTCAAGCACAACCCCTGGTTCGACGCCGAGGTATTGCCCGCCCTGCGCGAACAGGTGTCGGCCGTACTTTCCCGCTAGATCGGTTTCAGGATCCCGTTCGCGTCCAGCAATGCGACGATCACGTGAAGAGTGGCGCAGGCATAAACACCTGCGAGCACGTCGTCGAGCATGGCGCCTATACCGCCATGCAATTTGCGATCGGCCCATCGCACGGGCCACGGCTTCCAGATATCGAACAGCCGGAACAGGCCGAAACCCAGCACCATCCACAGCCAGCCCGCGGGCGCGAGCAAGAGGGCGATCCACTGGCCGATGAATTCATCCCAGACCACCACCGACGGATCTTGCACCCCGGTCTTTTCGATCACCCAGTTGGCGGTGACCACGCCGACCACGAAGGCAGCGCCGATGACAGCCAATTGCACGGCCAACGATGCGTGCTGCAGGTAGAACCACCACGGTAGCAAGGCCGCGAGCGAGCCCATCGTGCCGGGCGCCACCGGCGACAGGCCTATGCCGAAGCCGCTGGCGATCCAGCCGGCCGGATGGGTCAGGACCACGCGCGCGGGTTGCGGGAAACTCATGCGTTGCCTGCGAAGTGTTCGAAGCCCGCGCTCGGGCCGGCGTCGAATGCTTCACCGTCCGGCGTGGCCAGTCGCAGGCCTTTGCCGGCGGTTATTCGCCCGACCACGGTCGCTGGTGTATCGCATGCGGCAAGGGCTTGTTCGATGGCGAGCGCGTGTGCCGGCGACGCGGTGAAGCACAACTCGTAATCGTCACCGCCGGAAAGCTGTATGCGCCAGCGCGCTTGTTCGTCGGGAAAATGTTCGGCCAGCGTGCGCGACGTGGGCAGGCGGCCGAGGTCGAGCTCGGCGCCGACGCCGCTGCGCTGCAGGACATGCCCCAGGTCGGCGAGCAGGCCGTCGCTCAGGTCGATCGCCGCAGTGGCAAGGTCGCGCAGCGCGATGCCTGCAGCGATGCGCGGCGTCGGGCGGTCGAGGCGATAACGAAGTTTCGAGGACATCAGGCCCTGCCCTTGCAACTGCAGCAAGGCGCCGGCGGCATCGCCCAGCGTACCGGTGACCCAGATGTCGTCGTTGAATCCGGCGCCGTCGCGGCGCAGCGCGATGCCTGCCGGCGCGAAGCCATGCGCACCGATGGTGATGGACAGAGGGCCGCGCGTCGTGTCGCCGCCGACCAGCGCCACGCCAAATTCATCGGCGAGTTCGCAGAAACCGTCGAGAAACGCGTCCAGCCAATCGGCATCCGCATCAGGCAGCGTCAGCGCCAGCGTGACCCAGGCCGGCGTCGCGCCCATGGCGGCCAGATCGCTCAGGTTGACGGCCAACGCCTTCCAGCCGATGTCTGCTGGCACCGTGTCCTCGGGGAAATGCACGCCCGCGACCAGGGTGTCGGTGCTCAGCACGAGATTGTGGCCTTCGGGAACCTGCAGTACGGCGGCATCGTCGCCAATGCCGAGCAGCACATCGCTGCGCGAGCAGGCGCGTTCGCGAATGCGATCGATCAGGCTGAACTCCGCATTGCGCGGCGCGCCCGGATCGATTTCCATCTCAGCGACGCGCGCCCTGTATTTCCTGCGCGCGCCATTCGGCGGCCGCGCGGTCGAGCACGCCATTGACGTAGGTGTGGCCGTGTTCGGCGCCGAAGCGCTTGGTGGTCTCGATGGCTTCGTTGATGACGACGCGATACGGCACGTCGGGACGGAAGCGCAGTTCGAACCCGGCGATGCGCAACACGGCGCGCTCGATCGGGTCCACTTGTTCCATGGTGCGGTCGATGTATCGCGCCAGCACGGCGTCGAGTTCCTCGGCATGCTTGGCGACGCCGCGCACCAGGGCCTCGAAGTATTCGAGGTCGGCCACGTCCATGTCCTGCTCGGTTTCGAACTGGGAGATGACTTTTTCGATCGGCGAATCGGACAACTGCCAGGCGTACAAGGCCTGCAGGGCGCGACGGCGCGCGCGCGAACGGGCGGCCGGATCAATGCCATCGGTGCGGTGCGGTTTCATGGGTTGGATTCGCTTATCTTGTGCAACAGCCGGGACATTTCGAGGGCCGCCAGCGCGGCTTCCTCACCCTTGTTGCCATGCGCGCCGCCCGCGCGCGATTGCGCGTGGGCATGGTCTTCAACCGCCAGCACGCCATTGGCGACCGGCAGGCGGTAATCGATTGCGACGCGCATCAGGCCCTTCGCGCATTCGTCGGCGACGTGCTCGTAATGCCGCGTCTCGCCGCGCACGACACAACCCAGGGCCACCAGGGCCACGTAGCCGCCTGTGGCTGCGAGGGCCGCGGCGGCCACCGGCAATTCCCAGGCGCCGGGAACCCGCACCAGGTCGATGTCGGACTCGACGACCCCTTGGTCCTGCATCGCCTGGCGCGCGCCGTCCACCAGCGCATCGGTGATGCGCGGATTCCAGCGGCTGGCGAGGATGGCGAAGCGGGCGCCCGTGGCGGCTCGCATTTCACCTTCGATTAGGGGCATGGGTCGGGCTTTGCGGGTTGGGCGATTAGTTTAGCAGGCCGTTGGCGGCCGACCCGGGATGGTCTCCACCACTTCCAGCCCGTAACCGGCCAGGCCCACCTGGCGGCGCGGCGTGCCCAGCACGCGCAGCTGGCGCAGGCCCAGGTCAGCGAGGATCTGCGCACCGGCGCCGTTGCGTCGCCATTCAGCGCCGCGGGCCGGTTCGGCCTCGGGCTGCTCGGTGATGCGCGCCAGCAGGTCGTCCGGGCGCAACGCCTCCGACAACACCACGACCACGCCGCAGCCGTCCTCGGCGATGCGCGCCATGGCCTCGGACACGCTGATGCCGAAATCGGCGCGCTGCCAATGCAGCACATCCGACAGCGGGTTTTTTACATGCACGCGCACCAGGGTTGGCGCATCGGCGCGCGGCTGCCCGCGAACCATCGCGAAATGCAGCTCGCGGCTGAGGCGGTCGCGATAGGTCACCAGTTGAAAGGTTCCGTGCGCGGTTTCGACGTCGCGCGTGTCCACGCGTTCGATGGTGTGCTCGGTGGCGAGGCGGTGGCGGATCAGGTCTTCGATCGAGCCAATCCGGATGCCGTGGCGCTTCGCGAAAATTTCAAGCGCGGGTCGACGCGCCATCCCACCGTCCGCATCGAGGATCTCCACCAGCACGCCGGCGGGCTCCAAGCCCGCGAGCAAGGCGAGGTCAGTCGCGGCTTCGGTATGTCCAGCGCGCGTGAGCACGCCGCCGGGCTGCGCCATCAGCGGAAAGATGTGGCCGGGCTGGGTGAGGTGTTGCGGCTTCGCGTCAGGCTGTACCGCCGTGCGGATGGTCAGCGCGCGATCGTAGGCGGAGATGCCCGTCGTGACGCCTTCCGCCGCCTCGATGCTGACCGTGAAGTTGGTCTGGTACGGCGACCGGTTGTCGCTGACCATCAGCGGCAGGTTCAACTGCCGGCAGCGTTCGCCGGTCAGCGACAGGCAGACCAGGCCGCGCGCATGCGTGACCATGAAGTTGATGTCGCTGGGCGTGACTTTTTCGGCGGCCATGATCAGGTCGCCTTCGTTCTCGCGGTCCTCGTCGTCCACGATCACGACCATGCGACCGGCGCGGATGTCGTCGAGGATTTCGGAAATGGGGGCGAAGCTCATGGGCGGGGTCCGGAGTTGAGTCGCTCGACATAGCGGGCGATCAGGTCGACTTCGAGATTGACCGGCGAGCCTGCCGGCGTGCTTGCGAAGGCGGTGTGTTCGATGGTGTGCGGCACGAGGTTGACTTCGAAGCCCGTGTCATCGGCAAGGTTCACGGTCAGGCTGACGCCGTCCACGCAGATCGAACCCTTGTTGGCGATGTAACGAAGCAGGCCGACCGGCGCGCTGAAACGCCAGCGCTGCGAGCGGCCGTCGTCCCAGGTTCTTTCGACACGGCCGATGCCATCGACATGGCCGGCGACCAGGTGACCGCCCAGCCGCGTGGTCGGCAGCAGCGCGCGTTCCAGGTTGACCGGCGCGCCCACGGCCAGCGCGCCCAGCGTCGTCAGCGACAGGGTTTCGTTCGATGCGTCGGCGGCGAAAGAGGTTTCATCGAATTCGACGACGGTGAGGCAGACGCCGGACACGGCGATGCTTTCGCCCAACTGCACATCGTCCATCGGCAGCGCGCCGACATCAAAACGCAGGCGCAGGTCGCCGCCGCGAGGCTGCGCGTCGCGCAAGCGTCCCACTGCCTGGACCAGTCCGGTGAACATGATTCAGCGCACCGGCCGCAGCAACAGGCGCAGGTCGGGACCGACCTGGCGCGAGTCGATCAATTCAAGATTGTGCCGGTCCGACATCAGGTTGATGCCGAGGCCGCCGAGCAGCGGCCTGCCCTTGTCGCCCAGCAGCACCGGCGCGATGTACAGCAGCAACTCATCCACCAGTCCGTCGCGGAACAGCGCGCCGCACAGGGTCGCGCCGGCTTCCACCTGCACCTCGTTGATGTCGCGTTGCGCCAACTGCGACAAGGTCGCATGCAGGTCGAGTCCGTCGCCGTCGCGCGGTACGGCGAAAGCGGCCACGGAATCGGGATAGTCGGGAATCATGTCGAGCGCGTGCACGGCCAGCGTCGGCGCCGTGTCGTCAAAAACCCGGCGCGTGCCGGACAGTCGGCCGCGGGTGTCGAGGACGACGCGCAGGGGCGCCACCACCGGCGCATCGTCGACGAGCCGCGCGGTGAGTTGCGGATCATCCGCCAGCACCGTGCCGCTGCCGGTGAGGATGGCGCTGCAGCGCGCGCGCCAGGCTTGCACGTCGGCGCGGGCGGCGCGCGAGGTAATCCATTTCGATTCGCCGTCGGCCATGGCGGTGCGGCCGTCCAGGCTCATGGCCAGCTTCACCCGCACCCAGGGTCGGCCGCGCTCGATGCGCGAGAAGAAGCCGCGGTTGAGTTCGCGGGCGGCCGGTTCCATCAAGCCCATCTCGGTCAGAACGCCTGCGGCCATCAGCTTGCGGAAACCCTCGCCGTCCACCGAAGCGAACGGATCACGGCAGGCGGCGACGACGCGGGTAATGCCGGCGGCCACCAATGAATCGGCGCAGGGCGGCGTGCGACCCATGTGCGCGCAGGGCTCGAGCGTCACGTAGGCGGTCGCGCCACGGGCCTTGTCGCCTGCCTCGCGCAGCGCATGCACTTCGGCATGCGGCTCGCCGGCGCGAAGATGGAAACCTTCGCCGACGATCTTGTCCTTGCGCGCGATCACGCAGCCGACCATCGGGTTGGGCTTGCTGGTGAATTCGCCGCGCGCAGCCAGTTGCAGCGCACGCGCCATCATGGCGTGGTCGGTGGCGGACCAGGCAAGCGTCGTCATGCGACGGCCTTCGCTGCGTGCAACGGCGGATGGATTGTCATCAAGTCCACGGGGGTGCCCTTGAGGGTGGTGCGCAACATCCGGCTCCAGCCGAGGCGCTCGTAGAAGTTTGCGTGGTCGGGCGTGAACAGGAAGAGTTGATCGATACCCTGCCCTGCCGCCGCATCCACTGCCGCGTGCACCAGGCGTGCGCCCAGTCCACGGCCGCGATGTTCGGGCGCGACATACAGGCTGGCCAGCCACGGGCTGCCCTGGTCGCAGAATTCCGGCGCGTCTTCCAGCACCAGGCTGACCGAACCTAAGGGCTTCGAATCCTCGACCATCACCAGGGTGGTCGGCAGTGTGCGCCGCGTGGCGTGGCCTTCGAGTTCGGCGCGCACGACCTCGATGTCCCAATCGTCGAACAAGTGGCCCCATTGCGCGTGGTGCCAATCAGCGAGGGTCGCGACAAGATCGCGATGCTGGTCGAGGTAATCGATGTGCATGGCCTAACGCTTGCTGCCGCGGACCGGCTCGTCCAGCAGGGGCAGTTGTTCGGTGGCCATGCCGGGCAGGTCGCGCTCGAGCCGTTCGATCTCTTCGCGGAAATCGGCGACGTCCTCGAAGCGGCGATATACCGAGGCGAAGCGTACGTACGCCACCTGGTCGAGTTTCTTCAGCTCGTCCATCACGAACACGCCGATGCGGCGCGAGGATATCTCCCGCTCGCCCGTCATGCGCAAGGCGTGGATGACGCCGCGCACCGCAGCGTCGATCTGTTCACCCGACACGGGACGCTTCTGCAACGCGCGCTCGAATCCGGTGCGCAACTTGCGGTCGTCGAAGGCTTCGCGGCGGCCGTCGGTCTTGACCAGCGTCGGCAGCTTCAGTTCGGCGGTTTCGAAGGTATTGAAGCGTTCCTGGCAATGCTCGCATTCACGGCGACGGCGGATGGTGCTGCCGTCTTCGCTGACGCGTGAGTCGATGACCCGGGTGTCTTCGTGCTGGCAGAAAGGGCAATGCATCAGTCGGTGGCGTCGGTGCGCCGGTTGCGGCGCTTGATGGAGCCTTGGTAACTGACGACGACAATGGCCGGACTGGTGATGGGCGTGCCATCCACCAGCGCGGGCTTGTAGGTGCCGCCCATGGCCGATCGCTGCGCCGAGCGGTCGTAACCGTTGGCCGTGGCGCACAAGGGTTCGGCACGCAGGGGCTTGCCGTCGCTGCCAACCAGCACCGCCAGTACGACCAGGCCGCGCTGGCCTTCCAGGCCCCGCGGCCACACCATCTTGCCCATCGATGTGGCATCGGCCGGCGAGTGCGAGTCGGGCGCCGAGGGTGTTGGCTGGATCGGCCAGTCGGCGCCGAATACCTGGCCCATGGTCTTGCCGGCCTGCCGCTCGAGATCGCCTTCCTTGCACGTGACGGGCAGGTCGCGCTGGGCATTGTCCGAGTAGTCGCGCTTGGACGAAAGCGTGGCTGCCGAAGTCGGGGCGTCCGGCGTGGTCGCGTCCTGCGCGTTCGCCGACGTAGCCAGCAACAGGGCTACGGTCAAACAAACGCGCGCGATCATGACTGGTACACCGGGAACCGACGGCATTGCTCGGTGACATTGCCGCGTATGCCCTCAAGCACGCGATCGTCGGCTGGCGCGTCGAGTACGTCGCAAATCCAGTTGGCAAGCGCGACACAATCGGGCTCGAGATAACCGCGCGTGGTAACCGCCGGCGTGCCGATGCGCAGGCCCGAGGTGACGAAGGGCGAGCGCGGGTCGCCCGGCACGGCATTCTTGTTGACGGTGATGTGCGCCTTGCCCAGCGCGGCTTCCGCGTCCTTGCCGGTAACGTCGCGACCGATCAGGTCGATCAGCATCAAATGGTTTTCGGTGCCGCCGGACACGACCTTGTAACCGCGCGCCATGATGGCCTTGGCCATCGCCTTGGCGTTTTTCACGACCTGCGCCTGGTAGAGCTTGAACGAAGGATCCAGCGCTTCCTTGAAGGCCACGGCCTTGGCCGCGATGACATGCATCAGCGGGCCGCCCTGGATGCCGGGGAAAACGATCGACTGCAACTTCTTGGCGAGGTCCTCGCTGGTGTTGCTGGCGACGATGATGCCGCCGCGCGGTCCGCGCAGGGTCTTGTGGGTGGTGGACGTGCACACGTGCGCGTGCGGCAGCGGGCTGGGGTATTCGCCGGCGGCAATCAGGCCGGCGACATGCGCCATGTCCACGAAGAAGATGGCGCCGACGGCATCGGCGATCTGGCGCATGCGCGCCCAGTCCACCACCTGCGAGTACGCGCTGAAACCGGCGACCAGCATTTTCGGCTTGTGTTCGATCGCGAGGCGTTCGACTTCGGCGTAGTCGATCAGGCCGTTTTCATCGACGCCGTACTGGATGGCGTTGAACAACTTGCCGCTGATATTGACCTTGGCGCCGTGGGTCAGGTGGCCGCCGTGGGCCAGCGACATGCCCAGGATGGTGTCCCCGGGTTGCAGCAGCGCCAGGTACACGGCCTGGTTGGCCTGCGAGCCTGAGTGCGGCTGCACGTTGGCGTAATCGGCGCCAAAGAGTTGCTTGACGCGGTCGATCGCCAGCTTTTCAGCGATGTCGACGAATTCGCAGCCGCCGTAGTAGCGCTTGCCCGGGTAACCCTCGGCGTACTTGTTGGTCAGTACGCTGCCCTGGGCTTCCAGGACGCGCGGGCTGGCGTAGTTTTCCGAGGCGATCAGTTCGACATGGTCTTCCTGCCGCTGGCGTTCGGATTCGATGGCCTGCGCCAGGACGTCGTCGTAGCCGGCAATGCGCGTATCGCGGGGGAACATTCGGACCTCGGAAAAGGGACAGGGAAGGCCTGAATTGTAGCCCCGGCGGGGGTTCGGGGCCACGGAAACGACCCCGTTGGTGGCGTGGACGGGCCCGATCACCGATAATCACGGGCTACCAGTGATTTCCCCAGTTCCCTGTGGGAGCGGCCTTGGCCGCGATAGCTGCTTGCCTAGAAGCATCGCGGCCAAGGCCGCTCCCACAAGAGCACCCTCCAAGGTCCCCCCATGCAATACATCTACACCATGATTGGCGTCAGCAAGACCGTGCCGCCAAAGCGCCAGATCATCAAGGACATCTCGCTGAGCTTCTATCCCGGGGCCAAGATCGGCCTGTTGGGCCTGAATGGCGCGGGCAAGTCCACCGTCTTGCGGATCATGGCTGGCGTGGATACCGACTTCCAGGGCGAATCGCGTCCGGCGCCCGGCATCAAGATCGGCTACCTGGAACAGGAGCCCAAGCTCGACCCGAACATGACCGTGCGCGAAGCGGTCGAGGAAGGCGTGGGCGAGCTGCTGCATGCGCAGGCCGAGCTGGACAAGGTCTATGAGGCCTATGCAGACCCGGAGGCGGACTTCGACAAGCTGGCGATCAAGCAGCAGCGCCTTGAGGCGATCCTCGCCAGCGGAGATGCGCACACGCTGGAACAGCAGTTGGAAGTGGCGGCTGATGCGTTGCGCATCCCGCCATGGGACGCGGTTATCGGCAAGCTGTCCGGTGGTGAAAAACGCCGCGTGGCGCTATGCCGCCTGCTGCTTTCCAAGCCCGACATGCTGCTGCTCGACGAACCGACCAACCATCTCGACGCCGAATCGGTCGAGTGGCTGGAACAATTCCTGGCGCGCTTCCCGGGCACCGTGGTGGCGGTAACCCACGATCGCTACTTCCTGGACAACGCCGCCGAGTGGATCCTGGAACTCGACCGCGGCAAGGGCATTCCGTGGAAGGGCAACTACACCAACTGGCTGGAACAGAAGGAAGAACGCCTCAAGCAGGAAGAGTCGTCCGAGAAGGCCCGCCAGAAAGCCATCACCCGCGAACTGCAATGGGTGCGGTCGAATGCGCGCGGCGGCCAGTCGAAGGGCAAGGCCCGCCTGGCGCGCTTCGAGGAAATGAATTCGGTCGAATACCAGAAGCGCAACGAGACCAACGAAATCTTCATCCCGCCGGGCGAGCGCCTGGGCGATCGGGTGATCGAATTCAAGAACGTGTCGAAGTCCTTCGGTGACCGCCTGCTGATCGACGATTTGAGCTTCACGGTGCCGCCGGGCGCGATCATCGGCATCATCGGTCCCAACGGCGCGGGCAAGTCCACGTTGTTCAAGATGATCACCGGCGCCGAGAAACCCGACAAGGGCGAAGTGAACATCGGCCAGACCGTGCAGATCGCCTACGTGGACCAGAGCCGCGAAAAGCTCGAGGGCAACAAGAATGTCTGGCAGGAAGTGTCGGGCGGCTCCGACATCCTGACCATCGGCAAGGTCGAGATCCAGTCGCGCGCCTACATCGGCCGCTTCAACTTCAAGGGTTCCGACCAGCAGAAGCTGGTCGGCACGCTGTCGGGTGGTGAACGCGGCCGCCTGCACCTGGCCAAGACCCTGCTGCAGGGTGGCAACGTGCTGCTGCTCGACGAACCGTCCAACGACCTGGACATCGAAACCCTGCGTGCGCTGGAAGACGCGCTGCTGGAGTTCCCCGGTTGCGTGATGGTCATTTCCCATGACCGCTGGTTCCTGGATCGCATCGCGACGCATATCCTGGCCTTCGAAGGCGATTCGCACGTGGAGTTCTTCCCGGGCAATTACCGCGAATACGAGGAAGACAAGCGTCGTCGCCTGGGCGAAGAAGGCAGCAAGCCGCATCGCCTGCGCTACAAGGCCTTGAAATAAGCATGAGCTTCATCACCGCCCTTCGCGAAAGATGGACCAGCGCCAATACGCTGGTCTGCGTCGGGCTGGACCCGGAGCTGGCGAAATTCCCGCTGCACCTGCGCGACAAGCCTGATGCGGTGTTCGAGTTCTGCCGCGACATCGTTGATGCGACGGCGGAATACGCTTGCTGCTTCAAGCCGCAGATCGCCCACTTCGCGGCGCTGGAAGCCGAGCACACGCTGAAGAAGCTGATCGCGCATATCCACGACAGGCATCCGGATGTGCCGGTGATCCTGGACGCCAAGCGCGGCGACATCGGCAGCACGGCCGAGCGCTACGCGGTGGAAGCCTTCGACCGCTACGGCGCGGACGCGGTGACGCTCAATCCCTATCTCGGCCGCGATTCGGTGCAACCGTTCCTGGACCGCGCCGACAAGGGCGTGGTGCTGCTTTGCCGCACCTCGAATGCGGGCGCGGGCGATTTCCAGGACCTCGACTGCGGCGGCAAGCCCTTGTACCAGCGCGTGGCCGCGAAAGTGGCCGACGAATGGAATGGCAACGGCAACTGCCTGCTGGTGGTCGGCGCGACCTGGCCGCGCGAACTGGCGGAAGTTCGCGCCATCGTCGGCGACCTGCCCTTCCTGGTGCCCGGCATCGGTGCCCAGGGTGGCGATGTGGAAGCCGTGGTTACGCAAGGCAGCACGACTGATGGCAAGGGCCTGGCGATCAGTTCGTCGCGGGCGATCCTTTATGCGGGCAATGGCGAGGACTTCGCCGCGGCCGCAGGCGCTGCCGCGATGGAACTTCGCGATTCGATCAATCGCTTCCGCATTTCCAGCTAAGCCGGGCGGCGCACCAGCACGCGTGCCGCCGCCACTATGAAGTGGCCCCACAAACCCAGCCACAACACCGGCTTCAACCAGTCCGCGGTGTCCTGGGCTTCGAACTTGCGGAAGTAGCGCCACAAGCTGAGATGTTTCTGCCGCTCGACCCAGACCGGTCGTGCCCGGCTCGATTCGCCGCCGACATGCAGTACCGTGATGTCGTTGGCCACCAACACCTCGTAGCCCGCTTCGCGCGTGCGCCGGCACAGGTCGAGGTCTTCGACATGCATCCGGAAGGTTTCATCAAAGCCACCCAACTGCAGGAACAATCCGACCGGCATCAGCATCAGCGCTCCCGAGATGGCTTCCACCGGCTGCAGCACGGCCTTCGGGTCACGGCCCAGGTAAAGGTCGTCGCGACGGCCGCGACGGTCGAGCAATTCACGCAGTGAAGGATCGCGGCGACGCGATGCAGGGTCTGCACGCCCGTATTCGTCCACCAGGTCCACGCCCAGCATGCCCGCGCCCGCGCGTTTCACGCCGTGTCGCACCAACCTTTCC
>Ga0155472_199_pt1 | contig 51583 bp, 43 predicted proteins | sample RifCSPhighO2_12_FD_107130 | JGI IMG/M metagenome (GOLD analysis project Ga0155472, IMG submission 107130) | Gammaproteobacteria bacterium RIFCSPHIGHO2_12_FULL_63_22
AGCGACGGGCTACCGAAACTTATCGCGCTGCGTTAAGGTCAAGACTGAACAACGTATTTCCTCCGATCCGGGTAGCACATGAATCTCAATCCCTTTTCCTGGCCGTTCCGGTCCCAGTTCCTGTTCGGCTTCGTTGCCTGTGCGAGCCTGCTGGCCTACGCCGGCTTCGCGCAATACGGCCAACTGTTCGAACCGTGCCCACTGTGCATCTTCCAGCGCGTGGCCATGGCCGCAACGGCAGTCGTGGCCCTGATCGGCGCGTTGCACTCGCCGCGGTCTGCGGGCGGTCGTCGGACCTACGGCCTGCTCGCGTTCCTGGCGGCCGGCACGGGCGCCGCGATTGCCGGGCGCCATGTCTGGCTGCAGCATCTGCCCCCCGACCAGGTGCCTGCCTGCGGCCCAGGCCTGTCGTACATGGTCGAATCCATGCCCAGCTATCTGGACGTGGTGAAGAAGGTGCTCCAGGGCTCCGGCGAATGCGCGAAGGTTGACTGGACCTTCGTCGGATTTTCGATGCCGGAATGGACCCTGCTTTGCTTCGTCCTGCTCGCCGTTGGCGCGCTAGTCGCCGGTTTCCGCAAGCGATAGGTGGATTACTCCACTTCGACGGCCCATGAATACGGGCTGTAAGATAACCAAAACCCGAGCAAACGACAGATACGTGATGAACGCGACCGACCGACCGATGCAGCCTGTTTCCGTTCCCGCCGGATGGAGCCCGGACAGCTGGCGCGTACATCCCGCCACGCAGCAGCCGCAGTATCCCGACGCGGCCGCCCTGGCGGCGGTGCAGGCCGAACTCGGCGTATTGCCCCCGCTGGTGACGTCCTGGGAAATCCTCGCGCTCAAGAAGCAGATCGCCGAAGCGCAGGAAGGCAAGCGCTTCCTGCTGCAGGGCGGCGATTGCGCGGAGAGTTTCAGCGATTGCGAGTCGGGCCTGATTTCGAACCGCCTCAAAGTGCTCCTGCAGATGAGCCTCGTGCTGTTGCACGGGTTGCGCCTGCCCGTCGTTCGCGTGGGTCGATTCGCCGGGCAGTATGCCAAGCCGCGTTCGACCGATACCGAGACCCGTGGCGAAGTCACCTTGCCCAGCTATCGCGGCGATTTCATCAACCAGCCGGATTTCAGTGTCGAAGCACGCACGGCTGATCCGCGACGCATGGTGAAAGGCCACGCCCGTTCGGCTATGACGATGAATTTCGTACGTGCCTTGATCGACGGCGGTTTCGCCGACTTGCATCACCCCGAATATTGGGACCTGGGCTGGGTGCGGCACTCGCCCCTGTCCGAGGAATACCACCGGATGGTAGCCGCGGTCGCTGATGCGGTTCGATTCATGGAAACCATTTCCGGCGAATCGCTGCACAACCTCAACCGTGCCGACTTCTACACGTCGCACGAGGCTTTGCTGCTCCCGTACGAAGAGGCGCTGACGCGGCAAGTGCCGCGCCAATGGGGTTGGTTCAACCTGAGCACGCACTTCCCGTGGATCGGCATGCGGACTGCGGCGCTCGACGGCGCGCACGTGGAATATTTCCGCGGGCTGCGCAATCCAGTGGCGGTGAAGATCGGCCCGTCGGTGAATGTCGACCAGCTGTTGCGCCTTGCAGACGTATTGAATCCCGACAACGAGCCAGGCCGCCTGAGCTTCATCCAGCGCATGGGTGCCGGCAAGGTCGAGGAGAAATTGCCGGCGCTGGTCCAGGCGGTGCAACGCGAGGGCAAGCGGGTGCTTTGGATCTGCGATCCCATGCACGGCAACACCGAGTCCACGTCGAACGGTTTCAAGACCCGCCGGTTCGAGAACATCCAGGCCGAGCTCGATCGCAGCTTCGATATCCACGCCGGACTGGGTTCGCGCCTGGGTGGCGTCCATCTGGAACTGACGGGTGAGAACGTGACCGAGTGCCTTGGCGGCGCGCGTGAGCTGACCGAGACGGACCTGGAGCGTGCCTACCGGTCGACGGTGGACCCGCGTCTCAATTACGAGCAGTCGCTGGAGATCGCGATGCTGATCGTCCGCAAGCAGTCAGGATTGGCCCGCCCCAGGCAGGCGTGAGGCGGGCAAGCGTGACGCGGACGAAGCGGAGTACATCCGCGTCGGCCGAATCGGGTAATCAGCCAGATCAGGGGGCGAGCGTCGGCCGATATTGCGGTGGCTTGCGGGCCTTGGTCGCCTGCTCGAAGGCGTAGGCGAAGCCGAGCAACTCCGGCTCGCTGTACGCGCGGCCCATGAAGGCCAGTCCGATTGGCAATTCGCGAACGTCACCCATCGGCACAGTAATGCTGGGCGTACCCGCGACTGCGGCGACGCCATAGCCGGCGCCGACGAAGTGGTCGGCCAGCACCGGGTCCGTCGGCCACGCAGGCGACATGCTCGGCGCGATGAGCGCATCGAGTTTGTTCTTGTCGAGTACGGCAAGCAGGCCTTCCTTGCCGGCGAGACGTCGCGCGTCGTTGCGAGCCTTGATATACGCGGCGTCGGTGAGCGGGCCCTTGGACTGCGCAAGCTCGAAGATTTCCTGTCCGAAGATCGGCATCGCCTTGTCGGCGTTGGTCTTGTTCCAGGCGATCAGCGCCTCCAGCGACGCATGCGGCGAGCCGGAATTCTTCAAGTAGGAATTTAAGCCATCCTTGAATTCGTACAGCAGCACTTCGTATTCCGGTGCATTCCATTTGTCGTAAGTGTCGATCTTCACGTCGATCACCTCGGCGCCGGCGGCCTTCAACGCCGCGATGGATTTTTCAGTGGCTGCGTCCACATCCGGGTGATAGCCCATCGCCTGGCGTGTCAGGCCGAAGCGCTTGCCTTTGAGGCTATCGGCCTTGAGGAACGCGCTGTAGTCCTCGGGAATGTTCCCGGCCGCCGCATGTCCGGCGGGATCGGCTTCGTCCACGCCCGCGAGTGCATTCAGCAGCATCGCCACGTCGGCAACATTGCGGCCCATCGGGCCTGCGGTGTCCTGGCTTATCGAAATCGGGATGATGCCGTTGCGACTGACCAGGCCCACCGTCGGCTTCAGCCCAACCAGGCCGCTGACGGATGCCGGGCAAATGATGCTGCCATCGGTCTCGGTGCCGACGCCGATGCTGGCCAGGCTCGCCGCGATGGCGGTGCCCGTGCCGGCACTGGAGCCGCAGGGATTGCGGTCAAGCACATAGGCATTTCGCGTCTGCCCGCCGCGCGAGCTCCAGCCGGACGTGGACCGGGTAGAGCGGAAATTCGCCCATTCGCTCAAGTTGGTCTTGCCCAGGATGATGGCACCTGCGGTGCGAAGCCGCGCGACGATGAAGGCATCCTTCGTGGGCCGATTGTCCGCCAGCGCGAGGGAGCCCGCGGAGTTGGCCATGCCGACGGTATCGATGTTGTCCTTCAACAACACCGGGATGCCATGCATGGGGCCACGCACCTTGCCGGCCTTTCGCTCGGCATCCATCGCATCAGCATCCTTCAACGCATCCGGATTCAATTCGATGACTGAATTGAGCGAAGGCCCGGCCTTGTCCACGGAGGCAATACGGTCGAGGTAGGCCTGGGTCAGCGCGCGTGAGGTGAGTTCGCCGGATTCGAGTTTCTTGCGCGCGTCGGTGGCGCTGAGTTCGGCGACATCCAGGGCTGGCGCGGCGCTGGCGGCGCCCGGTGTGGCAGGCATCGGAGTCGGCTCCGGCTTGCAGGCGGCAAGGACGGAGAGGGCGAGCAACAAGACCAGGCGGCGCATGCGGATTCCCCTGTAACGGCGATGGAGGCGATGGCAAGAAAAAGGCCCGGTGGCGTCATGCGCCATCGGGCCTTTCAAGTATTACGCTTCGCCGCTGGCGCCGCAATCAACGGCGCGTGACGACTAGCTGCCGGCCATCAACCGCGATTGGACTTCTTGCGCTCGTTTTCGGTGCGGTCCTTCTTGCGAAGGCGGATCGCGACCGGTGTGACTTCCACCAGCTCGTCGTCCTCGATGAATTCCAGCGCCTGCTCGAGCGACATCTTGATCGGCGGGATCAGGCCTTCATCGTCATCCTTGCCCGAGGCGCGGAAGTTGGTGAGCTGCTTGGCGCGCAAGGCGTTGACGGTAAGGTCGTTGTCCTTGGAATGGATGCCGACGATCTGGCCTTCGTAGATTTCCTCGCCCGGATCGATCATCAGGCGGCCGCGTTCCTGCATCATCATCTGTGCGTACGGCGGGGAAGGGCCGGTGCCGTTGCTGATCATCACGCCGTTCTGGCGTTCGGCGATGGCGCCTTCCGAGCGCGGACCAAAATGGTCGAACACGTGGAACAGCAAGCCAGTGCCAGCAGTAATCGTGCGGAACTCGGTCTGGAAACCGATCAGGCCGCGGGCCGGGATCATGAAGTCGATGCGGACGCGACCCTTGCCATCGGGTTCCATGTTGGTGAGTTGCGCGCGGCGCTCGCCCAGGCGCTGCATGACGCCGCCCTGGTACTGCTCTTCAAGATCCACCACCAACGCTTCGATCGGCTCCATCTTCTGGCCGTCGATCACCTTCACGATGACTTCCGGACGGGAGACGGCGAGTTCGTAACCTTCGCGGCGCATGGTTTCAATCAGGATCGACAGGTGCAATTCGCCGCGGCCGCTGACCTTGAACTTGTCGGCGTCGTCGGTTTCTTCAACCTTCAGCGCGACGTTGTGCAGGGCTTCGCGCATCAGGCGGTCGCGCAACTGGCGCGACGTGAGGAACTTGCCACCGCTGCGATCCTTGACGCCGGCGAACGGGGAATTGTTCACCTGGAAGGTCATGCTGATGGTCGGTTCGTCGACGGTAAGCACGGGCAGCTGCTCGGGCTTGTCCACGGCGCATATGGTGTCGGAGATGCCGAGGTTTTCGATGCCCGAGATGGCGATGATGTCGCCCGCGTTGGCTTCTTCAACTTCCAGGCGCTCGAGGCCCAGGAAGCCCATGACCTGCATGACCTTGCCCTGGCGGACCTTGCCTTCGCGATCGACGATGGAGACCTGGGTGTTCGGCTTGATGCGACCGCGCTGCACGCGACCGATGCCGATGATGCCGACATAGTTGCTGTAGCTGAGCGAGGTGACGCGCATCTGGAACGGGCCTTCCATGTCCACCGGCGGCGGCGGGACGTGGTCGACGATGGCCTGGAACAAGGGGGTCATGTCGCCGCTTCGCACGTCCGGCTCGAGGCCGGCGTAGCCCTGCAGCGCCGATGCGTAGACGGTGTGGAAGTCGAGCTGGTCGTCGGTGGCGCCGAGGCGGTCGAACAGGTCGAAGGTCTGGTCGAGGACCCAGCCCGGACGCGCGCCCGGACGGTCGACCTTGTTGACCACGACGATCGGCTTGAAGCCCATCGCGAAGGCCTTCTGGGTGACGAAGCGGGTCTGCGGCATCGGGCCGTCCATCGCGTCGACCAGGATCAGTACGGAATCGACCATCGACAGCACGCGCTCGACCTCGCCACCAAAGTCGGCGTGGCCTGGGGTGTCGACGATGTTGATGCGGTATTCCTCGCCGGCAGGCGACTTCCAGCGGATGGCGGTGTTCTTGGAAAGGATGGTGATGCCGCGTTCCTTTTCCAGGTCGTTGCTGTCCATCATGCGGTCGGTGGTGACCGTGCGCTCGCTGAACGTGCCGGACTGCTTGAGCAGCTGGTCGACGAGGGTGGTTTTGCCGTGGTCGACGTGGGCGACGATGGCGACGTTGCGAAGCTTTTCGATGGACATGGGTCTAGGCGCACCGGTGCCGGGCGCACTGTCTGATGAGGGAAGCCGAATATTATAGCCCAGACGCGGAGCTGGCGCTCCAATATGGCATCCTAGGCGGCTAGACCCACCCGGAGCACGTCCATGTCTGAACTGATTGCGACCTTCAACACCTCCCGCGGCCCCATCCGCACCCGCCTGCACGCCGACAAGACGCCGGTTACCGTGGCCAGCTTCGTCAACCTGGTCAAGCGCGGCTATTACGACGGCCTGAGCTTCCACCGGGTCATCCCCGACTTCATGATCCAGGGCGGTTGCCCGCAGGGTTCGGGAACCGGCGGTCCGGGTTACCGGTTCGAGGACGAACCGCGCGCCGACCTGCGCCATGACAAGCCTGGTGTGCTGTCCATGGCCAATGCCGGTCCGCGCACCAACGGCAGCCAGTTCTTCATCACGCATGTGGCCACACCATGGCTCGACGGCAAGCACACCGTGTTTGGCGAAGTGCTGGGTGCGGAAGACATGGCGGTCGTCAACGCGATCCGCGGTGGCGACAAGATCGAGAGCGTCACCCTGAGCGGCGATGCAGACACCGTGCTGGCCGCGCAGGCACCCCGCGTTGCCGAGTGGAACCAGGTGCTGGGCGCCTGATACACGGGCCGGGGCTGCTTTTGCCGCCCCGGTCGCTGGAACTGGCTATGTTATAATTTTGCGGTTTTCCGGGCTGTAAATGCGCCCGATTCAACCATCCAGTCCAGCAGAGGTCCACGATGCCCCAACTCGCTAGCCGCATGGGCCGCGCCAAGCCCAGTGCCATCATGGCCGTTGCCGAAAAAGCAAAGGCGCTCAAGGCCGCGGGCCGCGACATCATCAGCTTCTCCATCGGCGTGCCGAATTTCCTGCCTGGCGACCACGTGTACGCCGCCGCGCGCGCCGCGCTGGACAAGGACTCCGGCCAGTACGGGTCCAACCGCGGTTCCGATGCGCTGCTGGACGCTTTCCTTGCGCATATCGAAGCCGTCGGCCTGACCGGATACACCCGTGCGAATTGCTCCACGGGCATCGGCGCCAAGCACGTCCTGTTCAACCTTGCGGAAGCATTGCTCGATGAGGGCGACACCATCGCCTACGCCGTTCCGTACTGGACGACCTACGCCGACATCGCCGACATCAGCAATGCGAAGCGCCTCGAGTTGCCGTGCCCCGCCAGCCAGAATTACAAGCTGACGCCGGCGCAGCTGGAAGCGGCCCTGGCTACCAAGCCCAAGATTTTCCTGTTCAACAATCCGAACAATCCAACCGGCATGGTCTATACCCGCGAGGAAGTGGCGGCGCTGGCCGACGTGCTGGTTCGCTATCCGGATACCTGGATTGTCGCTGACGACATCTACAACCGCATGGTGTTCGACGGCCTGGGTTATCACAATTTCCTGCACACGCAGCCCGCGCTGCGTGACCGGCTGGTCTTCGTCGACTCCTTGTCGAAGACTTACGGCATGCCTGGCTGGCGCGTTGGTTTCATGGTCGGGCCCGAATCGGTGGCCAAGGCCGTCACCACGCTGAATTCCAACCACATCACCAACATCCCCGAAGTCGTTACCGCTGCCGCGATTGCAGCGCTGACCGGTCCGCAGGATGTGCCCACGATGCGCAACGCCGAATTCCAGGCCAAGCGCGACAGCGTGATGGCGGTGATGAATTCGATCCCCGGCGTCATCTGCCCGCGGCCGCAGGGTGCGTTCTACGTGTTCCCGGACATTTCCTGTGCCTTCGGAAAGTCGCACGGCAGCATGCGCATCGACAACGACGTGGACTTCTGCAACGCGTTGCTCGAGGCCAAGGGCGTCGCCTGCGTGCCGGGCTCGGCCTTCGGCGAGCCGCGCGCGCTGCGCATTTCGTACACCTGCCCAAGCGCCCAGTTGCCGGAAGGCATGCGCCGCTTCCAGGAATTTTTTGCCGAACTCGCCTGATCGGCGCATCCGTCAAATCCAAACTCAAGACCCAAGGAATCCACGATGAAATCACCCGTCCGCGTCGCCGTCACCGGAGCTGCTGGCCAGATCGGCTATTCGCTCGTCTTCCGCATTGCTTCCGGCGAAATGCTGGGCCCGGACCAGCCGGTCATCCTGCAGATGCTCGAGCTGCCGATGGAAAAAGCCCAGGCAGCGCTGAAGGGCGTGATGATGGAGCTCGAGGATTGCGCGTTCCCGCTGCTGGCCGGCATGGTCGGCACCGACGATGCGCTGGTCGCCTTCAAGGATGCGGACATTGCCATGCTGGTGGGTGCGCGTCCGCGCGGCCCAGGCATGGAGCGCAAGGACCTGCTGCTTGAAAACGCCAAGATCTTCACCGCACAGGGCGCGGCGTTGAATGCCGTCGCTTCGCGCAACGTGAAGGTGCTGGTGGTCGGCAACCCGGCCAACACCAACGCCTATATCGCGATGAAGTCGGCGCCGGATCTCAATCCGAGGAATTTCACCGCCATGCTGCGCCTCGACCACAACCGCGCGCTCAGCCAGCTCGCGGGCAAGACCGGCAAGGCCGTCGGCGACATCAAAAGCCTGGTGGTCTGGGGCAACCACAGCCCAACCATGTATCCGGACTATCGCTTCGCGACCGTCGGCGGCGCCTCCGTGAAGGACGCCATCAACGACGAGAACTGGAACCGCAGCACCTTCATCCCGACGGTCGGCAAGCGCGGCGCCGCCATCATCGAGGCGCGCGGCCTGTCGTCGGCTGCCTCCGCGGCCAATGCCGCCATTGACCACATCCATGACTGGGTGTTGGGCACGAACGGCGAATGGACCACGATGGGCATTCCGTCCGATGGCAGCTACGGCATCCCGAAGGACGTGATGTACGGCTTCCCGGTGACCTGCAAGGACGGCGCGTACGAGATCGTGCAGGGCCTGGCCATCGACGACTATAGCCGCGAAATGATGAACAAGACGCTGGCCGAACTCGAGGAAGAGCGCGCCGGCGTAGCCAGCCTGCTGGGCTGATCGAACACTTGATGAGGCGGCCTGCGGGCCGCCTTCGTCATTGCGAGGAGGAATGATGGACAAGCAACTTTCCGCGGGCGCGCGTTTTCGCGCCGCGGTCCAGGCCGAGCACCCGCTGCAGGTCGTTGGCACGATCACCGCGTTTGCCGCATTGATGGCCAAGCGCAGCGGCTTCCAGGCGATCTACCTTTCGGGTGGCGGTGTTGCCGCCAATTCGCTCGGCATGCCAGACCTCGGCGTCAGCACGATGGAAGACGTGCTGATCGACATTCGCCGCATCACCGACGCCTGCGACCTGCCGCTGCTGGTCGACGCCGATACCGGCTGGGGCGGCGCGTTCAACATCGCGCGCACCGTGCGGTCCTTCATCAAGGCCGGCGCGGCCGGCATGCACATCGAGGACCAGGTCGGTAACAAGCGCTGCGGCCACCGGCCCGGCAAGGCCCTGGTGTCGCGCAATGAAATGGTCGATCGCGTAAAAGCTGCGGTGGATGCGCGCACGAACGACTTCGTCATCATGGCGCGCACCGATGCGATCGCCGTGGAAGGCATAGAGCCCGCCATCGAGCGCGCGGTAGCATGCGTCGAAGCCGGCGCCGACATGATTTTCCCGGAGGCGATCTACACGCTCGAGCAGTATCGCCAGTTCAAGGATGCGGTGAAGGTGCCGATACTCGCGAACATCACCGAATTCGGACAGACGCCGTTGTTCACCACGGACGAACTCGGCGGCGCAGGCGTGGATATCGTGCTGTATTGCTGCGGCGCATATCGCGCCATGAACAAGGGCGCGCAGACCTTCTACGAAACCGTGCGCCGCGAAGGCACGCAGAAGTCGGCCGTGCCCATCATGCAGACGCGCGCCGAACTCTACGATTTCCTCGACTACCACCAATACGAAGACAAGCTCGACCAGTTGTTCGCCAAGGGCGACGGCGAGGAATAATCAGGAGCACATGATGAGCGATACCCCGAGCAACCTGCCGAAGCCGAAGAAGTCCGTTGCACTCAGTGGCACTGCCGCGGGCAATACCGCGCTGTGTACCGTGGGGCGCAGTGGCAATGACCTGCATTACCGCGGCTTCGACATCAAGGACCTCGCAACGCGGTCCACCTTCGAGGAAGTGGCGCATTTGCTGGTGCACGGCAAGCTGCCGACGGCATCGCAGCTCAAGGCCTATCGCACCAAGTTGAAGCGCCTTCGCGGCCTGCCGGCCATCGTCACCGATGCACTGGAACTAATTCCCGCAAACGCGCATCCCATGGATGTCTTGCGCACCGGTTGCTCGGTGCTGGGCACCGTGCTTCCGGAGCGCGAAACCCATCCGGAATCGGAAGCGCGCGATATCGCCGATCGCCTGATGGCGAGCTTCGGTTCGATGCTGCTTTATTGGTGGCATTTCACGCGCAACGGCCGCCGCATCGAATGCGAGACGGACGACGACACGATTGCCGGGCACTTCCTGCACCTGCTGCACGGCCACATGCCGAGCAACCTGCACGAGCGCGCGCTGGACCGTTCACTCATCCTGTATGCCGAGCATGAATTCAACGCGAGCACGTTCGCCGCGCGCGTGATCGCCGGCACCGGATCGGACATGTTCAGTTGCATCACCGGCGCCATCGGCGCGCTGCGCGGGCCGAAGCACGGCGGCGCCAATGAAGTTGCGATGGACATCATCAGCCGCTACGACAATGCCGATGACGCCGAGGCGGATATTCGCGCCCGCGTGGAACGCAAGGAAATCGTGATCGGCTTCGGCCATCCGGTTTACACCATCGGCGATCCGCGCAATCCGATCATCAAGGAAACCTCGCGCGAACTTTGCGCGCAGGGCGGAAACCAGAACTTGTTCGATGTCAGCGAGCGAATCGAAACGCTGATGTGGGATTTGAAGAAGATGTTCCCGAACCTGGACTGGTTCAGCGCGTCGGCCTACCACATGATGGGAATCCCGACCGCCATGTTCACGCCGCTGTTCGTGATCGCGCGCACCAGCGGCTGGTCCGCGCATGTCATCGAGCAACGCATCGACGGCAAGATCATTCGTCCCAGCGCGAACTATGTCGGACCGGAAGACCGCGATTACGTGGAACTCGACAAACGCTGATCAGAATCGCAGGCCAAGCCGGCGATCCTTGATTCAGCGGGACAGGCGATCCACCCGGAAGAAGGTGTGGTCGCCGATGGTCGCCACGGCCGGATAGCTGCGCCATGCCGGCTGGGCAATGCCCAGGGCCGCGAAGTGGCTCGCGCCGGGGACGATTTCCTTTCGATCGGCGGCGGGCAGCTGCCAATTCTCCTGGGCCTGGAAGGCGACGTCGATGGCTTCCTGCCAGGCTTCGATCGATCCGAGGCGCAGGTTGGGATTCACCAGCGACGGCGCGAACTGCTTCGGCGCGGTGACGACCTCACATACGGAGTCTCCCCAGCGACCGTCCTGCTGGCGGCGCAGGGCGACTTCGGCGACGGCACGCTGGCCGAGTTCGGACTGGTCACGCGCTTCCAGGTAGACCGTGGTCGCCAGGCAAAGTGAATCGGCTTGGGACTGGGGAAGGAAACTCGCCAGCCACATCAGGAACGAAAGCTTCATTGGCCTTTCCTTGCTCTAGGAGGGCGCGGAAACCTGGCGCATGAGGCCAGCTGCAAGGCACAAGGCCGGGCAGTGTGATTCCGAACGACACCAGGTTGGGGGAGGGGACGAGCGGGGCTCGCATTCCAGGCGGCAACGGACTATTGGGCCTGCCTGGAAACTCCCTGATGCCATGTCGGGGAGCCGTGGATGAGGCCCTTGCCGGCGCCAATCGAGGCGAACTATACCTGAACCGGCTTTATCTTTCCTGAACGGCTTTTGATAAGCCCTTGATTCGGTTTGGAATGTTTACTCAGGAAGTTAGAACGACGCGGCCAGCTTGCTGCCTTGCGCGATGGCGCGCTTGGCATCGAGTTCGGCGGCGATCTCGGCGCCGCCGATCAGGTGTGGGGTGCGGCCGGCAGCGATCAACGGGTCGGCGAGGATGCGCAGCGGTTCCTGCCCGGCGCACACGACCACGTGGTCAACGGGAAGAAGTTGCTCGACACCCGCCACGCGAATCCGCAATCCGGTGTCATCGACGCCCAGGTATTCCACGTTGCCCAAGGCGATCACGCCCTTGGCCTTCAGGGTGGACCGATGGATCCAGCCCGTGGTCTTGCCCAGCTTCGCCCCGGGTTTGCCGCCGCTGCGCTGGAGAAGCCAGAGTTTGCGCGGCGACGCCTCCACATGCGGGCGGGTGAGCCCGCCAGGGCCCTCGAAATCCGGGCGCACGCCCCATTCGGCGAACCACCTTGGTATGTCGACGGAAGGCGAGGGCGCGTCCTGCACCAGGAATTCGGCAACATCAAAGCCGATGCCGCCCGCGCCGATCAGTGCGGCGCTGCGGCCGACATCCACCTTGCCGGTGATCACATCAACGTAACTGCAAACCTTGGGATGGTCGGCCCCGGGGAAATCAACCTTGCGCGGACGAATGCCGGTTGCGAGCACGATTTCGTCGAATCCGCCTTCCAGCAATTGCGCAGCGGAAACAATCGCGCCTAGTTTCTTCTCGACGCCATGCAACTCGAGTTGTGATGCGAAATAGCGAAGCGTTTCGGAGAACTCTTCCTTGCCCGGAATGCGGCGCGCCAGGTTGAACTGTCCGCCGATTTCATTCGCTGCTTCGAACAAGGTGACGCGATGCCCGCGTTCCGCCGCGACCGAGGCGCAGGCCAGGCCTGCCGGGCCGGCGCCTACGACGGCGATGCGTTTCGCGCGCGTGGCCTTCTGGTACACCAGTTCGGTTTCGGCGCAGGCGCGTGGATTCACCAGGCAACTGGCCGTCTTGTTTTCGAAAGCATGGTCCAGGCAAGCCTGGTTGCAGGCAATGCAGGTATTGATCTGGTCGCGACGACCCGATGCAGCCTTCTTCACCCAATCGGGATCGGCGAGCAGTGGACGGGCCATCGAGACCATGTCGATATCGCCGCGCGCGAGCACTTGCTCGGCGACCTCGGGCATGTTGATACGGTTGGTGGCGACCAGGGGAAGGCGCACTTCCGGACGAAGCTTGGCCGTGACGCCGGCAAAGGCCGCGCGCGGCACCGAAGTGGCGATGGTCGGAACGCGAGCCTCATGCCAGCCGATGCCGGTATTGATGATGGTGGCGCCTGCCGCCTCGATGGCCTTGGCCTGGGCGACGATTTCCGGCCAATCCGAGCCGCCGTCAACCAGTTCAAGCATCGACAGGCGATAGATCAGGATGAAATCCGGGCCGGTCGCTTCACGAATGCGCCGAACGATTTCAACCGCGAAGCGCATGCGCTTCTCCGGCGTGCCGCCCCAGGCGTCGTCCCGCTTATTGGTGCGCGCGGACAGGAACTGGTTGATCAGGTAACCCTCCGAGCCCATCACTTCGACGCCGTCGTAGCCGGCTTCCCGCGCGAGCACCGCACAGTTGACGTAAGCCTTGACCTGGCGCTCGACGCCCCAGGCGCTGAGCCCGCGTGGCTTGAACGGATTGATCGGCGCCTGCAACGGCGAAGCCGATACCGTGAGCGGATGGTAGCCATAGCGACCGGCGTGCAGGATCTGCAGGCAGATGCGGCCGCCGGCGCCGTGCACGGCCTGGGTGACGATGCGGTGCTTGTGGATCTCCCAGGGCCAGCTGAGCTTGGCGGCGAAGGGTTTGAGCCATCCGACCAGGTTCGGAGAGACGCCGCCGGTCACAATCAGGCCGGCGCCGCCCTCGGCCCGTTCGCGGAAATAGGCGGCAAGGCGAGGGTAATCTCGGCTGCGGTCCTCGAGGCCGGTATGCATCGAGCCCATGAGCACCCGGTTGGGCAGCACGCAGAAGCCGAGGTCGAGGGGGGCGAGCAGGTGCGGATAGAGACTGGAGGTCATGCCGGATACGCTGGCGTAGGGAAGTGGGCACGATGCCCGTATCGGCGGCCACAAACAAGCCGCGCGCGGATCCACCCGGTATATTCAGGTTCACTTCACGAACGGCACCAGCGTTGGGGGGAGGAACCAGGTGACCAAAAACCGGGGGCGGGCGAAAACGCCGGAAACAGGGCCCTCACGCGCTTTCGTGACGTCCATCGAGGCAGGCGCGGGCGGCCATCTGGGGCGCGGCCGCAGTCCAATCAGCCCTCTCCGCCCAGCTGAGCCCGCCCGCAAAGCTCGCTGCCCACCCCTTCCTCAGGCTTTTCGATTGCAAACGTCCTTGTGTCATTTAGTTGGACTTGTTATATTCAGGTTAACGCCCCCTGGAACTCGGACGTTGAGTGGTATGGCATGGCAACAGCCGGGCCGATTACCGAAGTGAACTTTTTTAATTAGTACATATGGAGTTGAACATGAAGAAGAAACTTCTGTGCTGCGCCTTGCTTGCTGGCATGAGCATGGCCCAGTCCGTAATGGCCCAAGACTATGACGACCGTTTCTACGTCACCGCAGGCGCTGGCGTCGGTTTTTTTGACGAAGACCGTGATGCAGCTGACGATCTGTACGGCATGATCGGTTTTGGTCGTTTCATCACCCCGAACATCTCGATCGATGCCGAACTCTGGCACTCGAATCCGGACCTTAACACCCCCGGCGTCGCCGGCAGCGGCCTGAGCTCCGAAGTCGTCGAGCGCAACTGGGAAATCACCACCCTGTCCGTTGTTGGTCGTTATCACTTCATCAGTGAAGGCCGCAGCTGGAACCCGTACCTGGCGTTGGGCGTTGGAGCCAGCGAGCACCATGACGGCACCCGCACGCAGCCGCAGGCACTGGGCTTCAACAAGAGCCGCGTCGGCACGAACCTCGGCCTGATGGTTGGCGCCGGCATTCAGAAAGACCTGGGTTATGCGAGCCTGCGTGCCGAAATCGGCGCCAAGTTCGACATGGACGATGAAGGCCTGAGCAACGACTATTACACCGACGGCTATGCCGGTTTCTCGTTCCTGTTCCCGATCGGTGCAGAAGCTGCCCCGGCCCCGGAGCCGGTCGTGGTTCCGGAGAAGACCTGCGCCGACCTCGATGACGATGGTGATGGCGTCAACAACTGCAACGACAAGTGCCCGGGCTCCGCGCCTGGTGAAGCTATCGGCGCAGACGGTTGCCCGGTCCCCGCTCCTGAGCCGGAGCCGGTCCCCGAGCCGAAGCCCTTCCGCGGCTAATAATCGCAGCTGCATTGCGATGCTCGAAGCCCGGCGAAAGCCGGGCTTCGTTTTTGCGGGTCTCCGGAAGACCGGGCCAAGAGCCGACGCGTTGAATCGAACGCGCAAGGCCAGGACAAATTGGCCGCGCCGGTAAGGTTTAGGGGCGGGAAGTTACAAGGGAAGGATTCCGCTTCCAGCGGATTTGTTGCCGCGAGCAGCCGTTCAACAGCGTCGCTGCAGGCACCACGAGAATCATCGCTGGGCTTCAGCGCCTGGGGCGGCGCGAGGCGAGCTTACCTGGCGACGGGAGCCGCCGCGGCCGGCACTGCCGGTGCTGCCGGTTGGACGGCCCGCGGGTCCGCAGCTTTCGCGCCTTGTTGTTCCGCGGCGACTGCTTCGCCGGCCGGTTGAATTCCGAACAACGCACTCGCCGGGCTAGTCTCTGGCAGAACGTAGACGATGCCTTTGGTCCTGGTGAAGGCGGGGCTGACGATCTTCGAGTAGAACTCGACCGGAACATTGATACAGCCGAAAGAGATGCGATTGTCTTGCGGCGAGGGGCTCTTTAGGCGCTCGGCGCGTCGTTCTTTCGGCGTGCCCTTGACCACTGCATGCAGCGAAAGCGATGCGTCGTAGTCGAGGACCAGCAGTTCCTTGCCATGCGAGTCGATCGCGAGTCTCGACACGAAGCGACCCGCGGGCGTAATGCGAACCTGCGGCGGCATCGCCGACATCGGCGCGTCGTTGGGCGCAAGCATGCGATCGCCGCGCGCCATGCCGAGCAGCGCAGGCGTCGCGCCCAGGAGCTGGCCGGCCGGACTGAAAACGAGTACCTGGGCGTTGACCTTGTCGATCAGCAGGAACGGCATGCGGGCGTTGTCGCCGGAGTTGACGACCCAGCGCGCGACGCGCTTCACTTCTTCCGAGGCCGACTGCAACAAATCGACCGGGGCCGATTGCGGTGCCGTTGCCGGTTGCAGCGACGTTGCCTGGTTGATTGGCAGCGCAGCTTCTGGAGCTTCCGGTTGGGCGTGAACGGCCGTTGCAGTGCACGAAAACAGCAGGCCGAAGATGATCGTCCGAGTTGGAATTTGCCTCTGATTCATTGCCGCCAGGCCGCAGTTGTCCAGTCAGTGGCCATCATACGTTATGTCTTCGTTGCGTGGTCCAGGGGGGATTTTCGTATTCATTTTCACGCAGCCGCGAACATGGACGTCAAACGGTGTGACAGCGCCAGGGGACGCGGGCCCTGGCGAGTTCAGGCCTTGCTGAACCGGTAGTGGGCAACCAGCCATTCGCGCCCGCCGTCGTAGCCGAACAGTTCGGCGCAGGACATCCAGAACATTCGCCAGCGTTGGTGCCAGCGCGCGGCCTCTTCCGGCCCGTAGGCTGCGCCAAGCACAGCCATTACTTCGTCGCGGTTGGCGTCCTGGTTGGCAAGCCAATGGTCGGATGTCTTCTGGTAGTGCGTGCCAGGCAGCAACCAGCGTTGCTCGATCCGTAGCTGACGCTGGAAATGCAGCAATGTATCGGCCGCAGGCATCAGCCCGCCAGTGAAAAAGTACCGGCCCATCCAGTTGTCGTCGCCCGTCGTCTCGAACGGATACATCAGGTTGCGATGGCAGAAGATGTGCACGAACAGCTGCCCACCCGGCCGCAGCCACGAGGCGATCCTGCCGAGTAGCAGGTCGTAATTGCGCATGTGTTCAAACATCTCCACCGACACGCAGCGATCGAACGATGCCGACCCGAGTTCGAGGTGGTTGACGTCGCGGGTAAGCACGGTGACATTCTTCCAGCCGCGCCGGGCGCATGTCGCTTCGATGTGCGCGCGTTGCGTGGCGGAATTGGATACTGCCGTGATCCGCGAATTCGGATATCGCTCGGCCATCCACAAGGTCAGCGAGCCCCATCCGCAGCCCAGTTCCAGGATGTCCTGTCCGTCGGCGAGCTCGGCGCGTGCACCGTACAGCGCAAGCATGGCTTCTTCTGCTTCGTCGAGGGTTTCGTTTCCCGTTTCGTAGAAACAACTGGAATACTTCAGGCGCTTGCCCAGGCAAAGCTCGAAGAAACGGGTCGGCAATTCGTAATGCTGCTCGTTTGCCGCAGCGGTTTCTATCGCGACTGCGCTATGCCGCAGCTCGTCGAGCAGGCTGCGAAATCGCGCGTCGGCGAGCGCGGCATCGTTGGCGCCTTCCGAGGCGAGCCGTTGCCTGCACAGCCGGCGGATCCCATGGCGGGTCAGCGCGTCCGGCACCAGGCCGCGTTCTACAAGGTCGATCAGGGACATCGTGACTCCATGGGTCAGCCGCGCCGTGGCGGCCATGGGAAGAAGGCGCTGACCTCGCGCTGGTAGCGCAGGTAGTCGTCGCCGCGCGAACGCAATGCCTGCGCCTCGGTCCAGGGAATGCCGCTGACCCGGTACAGGAACAGGAACATCACGACCGGTCCGACCAGGCTCAGCCAGAACAAGTGGCCACCTATTGCCAGGAAAACGTAGGTGAACCAGTGCAGCCACTCGAAGAAATAGTTCGGATGGCGCGACCACGCCCACAATCCGTCGCGGCAGGTCTTGCCGCGATTCGCGGGATCGGCTCGGAACCGCGCCAACTGGCGATCGGCAATCGCTTCCCCGCCGACGGACGCGATCCAGGTGAGGATCGCGATGATGGTCCAGACATGGAACTCGCGACCGGGATGGCCGGCGGCCGCGATGAAAGGCAGCGCGAACAATGCGACCACCACGGCCTGCAACTGGAAGAACACGAAGAATCGGACCGGGCTGCCCTGCCATTGCTGGCGAAGCGCCTGGTAACGGCCGTCTTCGGGTTCATGCAGTACGCGCTGGAGAAGGTGCAGGCAGAGCCGCGTGCCCCACAGCGCCCCCAACACGGCGACCAGGCCCCGATGCAATTCCGCGCCTTCACCCAGCGTGCCAGCCATCAGCGCGGCAATCGCCATCAGGCCGGCCCATACCACGTCGACGTAGCCGACGTTGGACACGCGCATGGAAACCACCCAGGCCGCTGCCATGGTCAGGGCGGATACCAGCCAGATCAGTGCGAGCAGAGTCATGACGCTCAAGTTTGCGCTTCCACGAGCTGGGTGTGCCGGTCAAGGGCAAACAACAGGGGCAACAGGATGGCCCAGCAGAGGCCTACGACCACCAGGGTCGTGACCGCGGGCTGCGCAAAGTCAATGACGCCGAAGGCCCTGGAAGCGCCCCAGTAGGCCAGGGGGCCACCTGCCAGGCCGAGCAGGGCGGACAGTGCGCGGTGCCGACGCAGGAAGGCGAGCGAGTGGTTGAGCGTAAAGGCGAACGCCAGCCAGATGGCGGCAATCCAGACCGGGGCCAGGAATTGCGACGGTCCGGCCGGCGTGTAGGAGATCCAGCCCGAGGCGACCAGGCCGCTGTCGACCACGAAGCCGAGTGGCAACACGATCGCGAGCGTGCGCAAGTCGGCGGCGGGCCGGCCGGCGAGCGCCAGAGTTGCGATCGCGAAGACCAGCGAAGCGATCACGCCGGGCCAGGCCAGCCCCGAGGCTGCCCCACCCACGCAGGCGAACCAGACAGCCTGGTAACCGAGCACGTTGGCCAGCATTGGCAATGCAGGACGCAAGACCGTCAAAGGCCCGGCAGGTACTGGTCGCGGCGATTCCCGCCGCGGGCGAACAATAGTTGCACGTCGCTGATGGAGCGCTCCAGGAATCCGCCTTCGCAATAGCACAGGTAGAACTCCCACATGCGGATGAATCGCTCGTCATAGCCCTGGCTGCGAACCCGGTCGAGCTTCGCCATGAATCGCGAACGCCAGTGGTTGAGCGTGGTGGCGTAGCTGTCGCCGAAGTCCTCGAGGTTGACCAGGCGCAGCTTGCCCGCGCGCGCAGCGGCATCGACCATCGCGCTGACGCAGGGGATGAAGCTTCCCGGAAACACGTGGCGCTTGATGAAATCGACGGAGTGCAGCGCCTGGTGGTAGCGGTCATCCTCGATGGTGATCGCCTGGACCAGCGCCATGCCGTCGGGTCGGAGCAAGCTGGCGCATTTCTCGAAATAGGTGTCGAGGTACTGATGGCCGATGGCTTCGATCATCTCGATTGAAACCAGCTTGTCGTACTCTCCCTGCAGGTCGCGATAGTCCTCCATCAGGACGGTGACGCGATCGCCCAGTCCCGCTTCCTGTATCCGCGTGCTTGCAAGGGCGTGTTGTTCGCGGGAAATGGTCGTGGTCGTGACGCGGCAGCCGAACTTTTGTGCCGCATGCAGGGCCATGCCGCCCCAGCCCGTGCCGATCTCGACCAGATGGTCGTCGGGATGCAGGTCCAGCTTCTGGCAAATCCGGTCGAGCTTGCGTTGCGAAGCCTGCTCTAGCGTATCGCCCGGCGCGAACATGGCCGATGAGTACATCATGCTCGAGTCGAGGAACAGGCTGAAGAATTCATTGCCCAGGTCGTAATGCGCGGAGATGTTGCGTCGGCTGCCTGATCGGGTATTCCTGCGCAGCGCGTGCCAGGCATTCATCGCCAGGCCGCCGATGCGCGCGACGCCCGTCTCCACGCCGTCCAGCAGGTCGCGGTTGCGGACGAGCAGGCGCACGAGCGCCACCAGGTCGTCGCTGTCCCAGGCGCCGTCCATGTAGGCCTCGCCCGCGCCGACCGACCCATTGCTCGCAACCTGCCGGTAAAAATCCGGGTGCTGGACCCGCAGGCTAACCCGCAGTGCATCGGGCGTGCTGGCGTCGCCCAGCAAGACGTCGCCGGCCGGGTCCTGGATCAGTAGCTGGCCGCCGCGCAACCGGGACAGCCGGGCATGCAGTTGTCCGCGAAGGAACCGGTCTATGCCGCCCATCGCCTGGCTTGTGGCGCGGCCGTCCAGGGATTCAGCGGGACTGCTCATCAGGACTCCTGGTCATTTCATTCGAATCGGGGTGGGCGTGGAACGGAATCCGCTTGAGCCACAGTCGAGCGGCTTGCCAGTAGATCGCCACGGCCACTTTCGCGGTGAGCCATGGATACCGCGCCAGGCATGAAGCCAGCGTGTTCGCGTTGAACGGGCGACGGCGCATCACCAGCGTCGCGTCGAATTCGTGGTGGGTCCCATCGCTGACGTCCATGTGCACGTGAAGGGTTTCCCCGGGCGGCGCCAGGCTCCAGTGGTAGCGCCGCGCCATCGGAATGAAGGGCGACACGTGGAATCGCTTGTCGAAGTCCCAGTGCATCGCGCGGCCATGCATCTGCGCGGCACTGGCGGGCAACAGATAAGCGTGCCGCTCGCCCCAGGGCGTGTTGGTGATTTCGGCCAATACCCAATCGAGCGTCTCGCCGTCTTCCAGGAAGCCGTAATAGAAACTGACGGGATTCATCAGCACGCCGAAATAGCGACCGTGCGTGAGCAGGCGGATCGGACCGAGCGGACGCATCCCGGTCTGGGCATGGACGTGGTCGCGCACGGCGGTATCGAGCGGAACCGTGGGGTCGCCAAAGTAGTCCGACCGGCGAACCTGCGCCACGTTGCGCCGATCGAAGGACCACAGCCAACGCTTTTCGAAGAGTAGCGGAAGTTCTTCCAGGTCCAGGTATAGCTGGAACATGCGGTAGCGGAATGAGTGCGCACGCGGCGACGACCGACGGTGGCGCACCCATCCTTCGTAGATGAAGCTGGCCCTGGCGGCTGTCACCAGGATGCACCCAGGGCGCGAGCCACGTCCACGCCGCTGCGCAAGCCGTCCTCGTGGAATCCGAAACCCCAGTACGCGCCCGCGAACCAGGTGCGCCGGACACCATTGATGTCGCCGCGCCGGGCCTGCGCGGCGACGCTTGCATGGTCGTAGACCGGATGCCGGTAGTTCATGCGCGCGAGTACCTTGCCCGGATCGATGTCGTGACTGCGGTTGAGGGAAACGATGAAGGGGTCGGGCGAATCGATCGACTGCAACAGGTTCATGCAATAGCTGACTGTGCAATTCGCCTGTGGCTCGGCAGGCACGTAGGCATTCCATGCCGCCCAGGCCGCGCGTCGCCGCGGCAACACGCGTGCATCCGTGTGCAGCATCGTATCGTTGTCCTGGAATCGCATGGCGCCCAGTACGCTGGCTTCATCGGCACTGGCATCCGACAACAGGGCCAGGGCGTCATCCGCGTGGCAGGCGAGCACGACCTGGTCGAAAGTTTCCTCGCCGGCCGTGGTCGCGAGCACCACGGATTCGCCATCGCGGCGAATGGCGCGCACCGCGGTGCCCAGTCGGACCTGCGTTTTCCAGGTTGATTCCAGCGCGCGAATATAGCTGGACGAACCGCCGCTGACGACACGCCAGCCGGGGCGGCCCTGCACCTGCAGCATGCGATGGTTGGCCATGAAGCGGACCAGGTACTTCGCCGGGAAATCCAGTATTCGCCCCGAAGGCGAAGACCACAATGCACAGGCCATCGGCACCAGGTGGTCGTGCACGAACATTTTCGAATAGCCGTTGGACGACAGGTAGTCACCCAGGCTCGGACCGTCGCCAGCTTCGTCGAGCAGTGCCGGACACTCGCGGTAGAAGCGCAGGATTTCCCCGACCATGCGCAGGAAGCGCGGCGACAACAGGTTGCTGCGCTGGCAGAACATCGCATTGAGGTTGGTGGCGTTGTACTCCAGCCCGCTGGCGCCATCGTGTACCGAAAAACCCATGGTCGTCGGTTGGGATTCCACGCCCAACTCGTCGAACATGCGGGTCAGCAGCGGGTAATTTTCCGGGTTGAAGACAATGAACCCGGTGTCGATCGAATATTCCTTGCCCTGTTGAGCCACGCGATGCGTGTGCGTGTGCCCGCCCAGCCGATCCTGGCCTTCGAACAGCACGACTTCGTGGTGGCGAGACAACAACCAGGCCGCACCCAGGCCGGCGATGCCACTGCCCACGATCGCGATCTTCATTGTCGTTGCAGGCGCGATTCGCGCATCGAAGCCGGCATGGCCTTCAGGTCCCAGACCAGGCCGACCCAGGACATGGCCTTCAGCACGTAGTAGGTCAGGTCGTATTCCCACCACTTGAAGCCCTGTCGCGCCGAGCCGGGGAAGTGGTGGTGGTTGTTGTGCCAGCCCTCGCCAAATGTGAGCAGGGCGAGCAACCAGTTGTTGCGGCTGTCGTCGTTGGTGGCGAAACGCCGGCTTCCCCAGCGATGCGCCAGCGAGTTGATCGTGACGGTGACATGGAACAGAACGACGGTGGAGATGAAGAATCCCCAGACGAGCATTTGCGCGCCGCTCGTCTCCAGCCCTGGGAAACGCGCATCGAGCCACGCGCCGAATCCGTAAAGGCCGGCTGCGAGGATGACGGGCACGAGGATGTCGAACCGGTCCAGCAGGCGTAGTTCCGGGAATTGCGACAGGTCCTTGATGGCGTCGTGATTGGTGGCGAAGCTGCGTTCGGTCATGAACCAGCCCATGTGGCTGCGCCAGAAACCGTGCCGCGGCGAATGGATGTCGAGGTCGGTGTCGGCGTGCCGATGATGGTGGCGGTGGTGCGCCGCCCACCATAGCGGTCCGCGTTGCACGCTGGCGGCGCCGAGCACGGCGAATCCGAATTGCATCGCGCGCGAAGTGCGGAATGCCTTGTGCGAGAAGTAACGATGATAGAAGCCGGTGATGGCGAACATGCGTGCTGCATAAAGCGCCGCGGCAACTGCTACGGCCGCCCAGGAAACGCCGACCCAGATGACGCCGAGGCAGGCCAGGTGCAGGCCGACGAATGGAAAGACGCGTAGCCAGTCGATGCGATCGGGCGCGGATGGCTCCACGACTGCCGCGGAGGTGTCGAACCAACGCAGCATCGCCGCCACGGGGCGGAAAAAGCGCGAGGAACTTCGATTCTGGCAAGGGCTTGGCATGGGCGGCAATGGTCGCGGCGAAACGGTGATGGGAGGGTGAACCGGTTCTGCGGCGCCCGGACGCTGGTCTTAATCCTTACGCTGCGACATGCTTGGCGGATGCAATCGAAGTTCGTTTCGCGCCCCAAGACACTGCCTCCGCGGCACGGCCTTGCGCGGGTGATTTCCAAGCTGGGAATCGGCTCGCGATCGCAAGCGGCGGCCTGGATCGCTGACGGCCGCGTGCGTGTCAACGGTCGCCTGGTGACCGACGCGGAATTCCCGGTGCGCCAGGGCATCGACCGGATCGAGATCGAGGGCAGCCAAGCCGCGCGCGGTGAACGGATCGTGTTGATGCTCAACAAGCCGCGTGGGTTGGTCACTACGCGCGCGGACGAGAAAGGACGCGATACCGTCTATTCCTGCCTGGATGGCGCCGACTTCGGATGGCTCGCCCCGGTCGGTCGGCTGGACAAGGCGAGCGAGGGGCTCCTGTTGTTCAGCAACGACCCGGAATGGGCTGCGGCAATCACCTCGCCCGATTCAGGCCCGGAGAAGATCTATCACGTACAGGTGGACCGGATACCGGAGGCGAGCCTGCTCGATGCCCTGGTGGCAGGCGTGGAGGCGGACGGCGAGCGACTCTCGGCCCGTTCCGCAACCTTGCTGCGACAGGGCGAGCGAAATTCATGGCTGGAAATCGTGCTGGACGAGGGCAGGAACCGGCAGATCCGGCGCCTGTTGCAGGCCTTCGACGTGCGCGTGCTGCGACTACTGCGGATCGGCATCGGTCCGCTCCGGTTGGGAAAGCTTGCCAAGGGCGCCTGGCGCCGATTGCAGCCCGACGAAATCGAGTCGCTGCCGGGGCCGGGCGCTCAGCAGGCTTTGCCTAGGCCTTGATGACGCCGAGGCGCTTGCCAACCTTGGTGAACGCCGCGATGGCCCGGTCCAGGTGCTCGCGAGAATGTGCCGCGCTGACCTGGGTACGTATGCGGGCCTGGCCCTTGGGCACGACCGGAAAGAAGAAACCGATCGCGTAGATGCCTTCGTCCAGCAAACCTGCGGCAAACGATTGCGCCAGTTCTGCGTCATACAACATCACCGGAACGATGGGATGCACGCCAGGCTTCAGGTCGAAGCCCGCTTCGGCCATGCGGGTGCGGAAATACACGGTGTTCTCGGCAAGCTTCAAGCGCAGGTCCACGGCGCCTTCCAGCATGTCCAGCACCTTGATGCCGGCCGCTACCACGTGCGGAGGCAGCGAGTTCGAGAACAGGTACGGCCGCGATCGTTGCCGAAGCATCTCGATCACTTCCTTCGGCCCCGCCGTGAAGCCGCCCAGGGCGCCGCCGAGCGCCTTGCCCAGGGTGCCGGTGAAGATGTCGATCTTGTCGAGCACGCCCTTGACCTCCGCCGAACCGCGGCCGCCGGCGCCCAGGAACCCGGTGGCATGGCATTCGTCGATGTGCACCAGCGCGCCGTACTGGCGCGCAAGATCAGTGATGCGGTCGAGCGGGGCGATGAAGCCGTCCATCGAGAACACGCCGTCCGTGGTGATCAGGATGTCGCGGACGCCGTCGGCGCGCGCCTGGATGAGCTGTTGTTCGAGGTCTGCCATGTCGCAGTTGGCGTAGCGGTAGCGCTTGGCCTTGCACAGGCGAACGCCGTCGATGATGGAGGCGTGGTTGAGCGCGTCGGAGATGATTGCATCCTCTTCGCCCAGCAGTGGCTCGAAAAGGCCGCCGTTGGCGTCGAAGCAGGCGGCATAGAGGATGGCGTCGTCGGTGCCGAAAAACGTGGCGAGCTTTTGCTCCAGTTGCTTGTGCAAGTCTTGGGTGCCGCAGATGAAACGCACCGAGGCCATGCCGAACCCATGGCTGTCGAGCGCCTCCTTGGCTGCCTGGATCACTGTCGGATGGTCGGCGAGTCCCAGGTAGTTGTTGGCGCAGAAGTTCAGGACGCGCCGGCCGTCGGCCAGTTCGATTTCGGCCGATTGCGGGCTGGTGATGACCCGTTCGGACTTGAACAGCCCGTCGGCGCGGATGGAAGCCAGGCTGTCGCCCAGTCGGGAAAGGGTGGGATTGGTCATGTCGTAAGGCCGAAGGGGCAGGGCCGGATTATCGTCCATCGCCGGGGTTGGCCCAAGGATTCGGGCCAGACAGCTCCATACGCTTGCGTATCGCAATTTGTGCTAATAGTGTGTTAAAAATTCAACAAGCCGCGACCGGGGAAAGTCCGGCCCGCCCAGGCCAGGGTGGACCGACGCGGCCCGCGAAGGACGACGCATCCACTACCACCAATAGTCGCTTGCCTAAAAAAACGGAGATCCAATCATGAAATTGAACAAAATTGCGCTTGCCCTGAGCCTCGCCGCCTTCGCCATGCCACTCACCGCCCTGGCGCAGGAAGCGGCCGCGCCCGCCGAGGAGACCACCGAAGCCGCTGCGCAGGAAGAGGCGCCCGCCGCCGAAGCTGCCGCAGAAGAAGAGGCAAGCTCCAACCTGAGCTGGAACCTGGCCGTTACGTCCGATTACGTGTTCCGCGGCATCACACAGTCCAATTTCAAGCCCGCGCTGCAGGGCGGCCTTGACTACGCGTTCGGCGACACCGGCTGGTATGTCGGTGCATGGGCTTCCAACATCGACTTCAACGACGGCGATGGTCCGGATATCGAGCTCGATACGTATGTCGGTTACAGCGCCGATGTTGCCGAAGACTGGAACATGGACGTGCACCTGGTGCGCTATACCTATCTTGGCGAACAGGACGTATATGGCAGCATCGACTACAACGAACTCTTCGTCTCGGCCACCTATGCCGAAATGCTGACCTTCACCGTGGCTTATGCCAATGACTACGCCAACCTCGACTTTTCCAGCCTCTATTACAACCTCGGCGGCACATGGGACGTGGGCAACGATTTCGCGCTGAACGCCGGTGTCGGCCGCACGAACTTCTCTGATGACAACGGCAGCTACACCGACTGGAATGTCGGCATCAGCCGCCAGTTCGGCCCAGTGAATGCCGCGCTGAATTACCACGACACCAACATCGAAGGTGATCGCGTTTCCGACCGAGTGGTACTGACCCTCGCGCTCGGCGGCTGATCGCACTCCAGGGCTACATGAAAAAGGGCGCCTCGGCGCCCTTTTTTTTCGTCCCGTCCACCCTTCGTCAGGTCCAGCTGCAGACCACCTTGCCGCAGTTGCCCGCGTCCATCAGGTCGAAGCCTTTCTGGAAATCGTCGATGTGCACCTGGTGCGTAAGCACCTTCTGCAGCGGGAATCCGGTCAATACCATCTGCGTCATCTTGTACCAGGTCTCGTACATCCGCCGGCCATAGATGCCCTGCAGCGTGAGGCCCTTGAAGATGACCTTGTCCCAGTCGATGCCGGCGCCGCGCGGCAGGATGCCGAGCAAGGCGACCTTGCCGCCGTGGTACATGCAGTCGAGCATGTCGTTGAAGGCCGCCTGGTTGCCGCTCATCTCCAGGCCCACGTCGAATCCTTCGATGTGCAGGTCCTTCACGACGTCGCGCAGCGATTGTTTCGACACGTTGACCACTCGCGTCGCGCCCATGTCGGCGGCCAGTTTCAGGCGGTAGTCGTTGACGTCGGTGACCACCACGTTGCGCGCGCCGATGTGCTTGCAGATGCCCGCCGCGATGATGCCGATCGGGCCGGCGCCGGTGATCAGCACGTCCTCGCCGATCACGTCGAACTCCAGCGCGCAATGCGCGGCGTTGCCGTAGGGGTCGAAGAAGGCCGCGAGTTCGGAAGGAATCTGGTCCGGGATCGGCCACAGGTTCGATGCCGGCATCGCGATGTATTCGGCGAACGCGCCGGCGCGATTGACGCCGATGCCAACCGTGTTCGGGCACAGGTGCTGGCGGCCGGCGCGACAATTCCGGCAATGGCCGCAAACGATGTGTCCCTCGGCCGACACGCGATCGCCGATCTTGTAGCCGGTGACGCCACCGCCGAGCTCGACGATTCGCCCAACGAATTCATGGCCGATCACCAATCCCGGCTTGATCGTGCGCTGGCTCCACTCGTCCCACTTGTAGATATGCAGGTCGGTGCCGCAGATCGCAGTCTTTTCCAGCTTGATCAGGACTTCATTGGGTCCGGGGCTGGGGACCGGTACCTGTTCCATCCAGATGCCTTTCTCGGCGTGGCGCTTCACCAGCGCCTTCATCATTGTCGCAGCCATGGCTGATTTCCGTTTCGCGCCGTCGGGCGGCTTCGGCGCATTATACGCGCCGATCAAATCGCCTCAGGGAGCAGCCTTCAGGTTGTCGAGCATCGGCGACTGCGGACGCTGGATCACCAGGAAGCCGTGGTCGGCAGAGGCGTGGCAGTCCGTGCAAGCCTTCGATACTTCGTCGTAGGCCTTGTCGAAGGCCGGGCCGTCCTGCGTGTCGATGGCGGCCTGCATCTGCTTGAGCGCAGGATCCATGAAGGTGGGCAGCACTTCTGCCAGTCGATTCGGCTGCAAGGCGGCATGGTCGCCGTTGAGCTCGACCACGCCATTCAGGGACTCGCGCAGTTCGGCCAATTCGAATTGCGTCAGCATCCAGTTGCGGGCGGCACCCGGTTGCCAGAGCCGCGCGTGGCGAATCTGCAGTTCGAGCATCTGCTGGCCCAGTTCGGGCGCAGCGGGGACGGCGGCTACAGCCGCCGAGGCCGGCGCCGCCTTCAGGCTGGCTACCTGGGCTTTGAGATCGGCGATTTCTGCGCTTTGGTCGGTGTTGCCGCAGGCGGCGAGAAGCAGGAGCGGCAACAGGAGGAACTGGCGCATCGGTTGTTTCCACGGATGAGAATGGTTCTCATCCTAGCATGGCAATTGGCGGCCGTCAGCGGGTCCGCTGGCAGCTAACGTTGTTCACCATTTGCTGCCCGTCGAATTCGAAACGAAGTTCCGGAACCCCGGGCGGGTAGTCCGCGTCGGGCTTGGGCCCGAAGAAATAGGACCACGCAGCGGAACTGCCCTCGCGTTCAGCGGCGGCCGTCAAGTCGGGTGGACCGAGCGACTTGACGATGCGCTGCTTGCTCGCGCCCAGCAAAGCCTTGGTGTCGCGCGGGCAGACAAAGGTGGTGCGGGTGGAGGGCGACAGGTTTCGCGCGTAGCGCAATTCCACCGACAGCGACCCGAGCAGGCTGGCGCAATTGTCGATCGGCTCCTGCGCCGACACGACCAAGGCCAGCATCAAGCCGATGCCCGCGACGGTCGAACGCATCACCGATTGCCTGGTCATTCCCGCGCTGCCTCTTCCATCATCCGCTTCGCCTGATCGTGGCCGAGATAGGAGTGGATGATGCCACGCATGATGTAAAGCAGCGGAATCAGCGCCAGTGCCGCGCCCATCTTGTACGCGTAATTCAGGGAACCGACTGCAAGGAACAGGTTGGTCGGCCACTGTTGCGGCCCCAGCACGAATGCGATGTACAGCACCACGAAACTGTCGATGAATTGCGAGATGGCAGTCGAGCCCGTCGCGCGCACCCAGACGAAACGTTGCCCCGTGGCCTTGCGGATCCGGTGGAACACCGACACGTCGATCAGCTGGCCGATCAGGAAGGCGACCACCGAACCGCCGATCGTCCACAAGCCCTGGCCGAAGATCGCTGCGAAGGCCGCCTGCAAGTCGGGAACGCCCTGGTCCTGGGCGGCGCCCACCCACCAACTGGCCGGCGCGAGGTGGATCGCCGCGAACGCGAAGATGAAACCGTAAACGATCAGTCCGACGGCGAGCCAGCTGATGAAACGCACGCCACGCCTTCCGTAATACTCGTTGACCGTATCGGTCATGATGAACACGATCGGCCACAGCAAGGTGCCGGCGGTGAAGTTGAGCGAGCCCGACTGGCCGAACAGGTTCCATTGGAATGGCTGCAAGCCCAGCGTGTCTTCCAAGGCGAAGATCTTCACGCCGATGAATTCCGCCAGCACCGCATTCACCACGAAGAACGCTGCCAGCACGACAAAGAGTTTTTGTCCGCGCAAGTCTCCGATCACGGCTTGGGCGCTCGCTGGAACGGAATCTTGTCCGGGCTGACCGCGCCGCCGGAGATGATGAAAGTCATCGCCTGGTCCACGGTCCAGTCGGTCGGCGTTAGCCGCTCGACGGGCACGACTTCCAGGTAGCCCGAGGTCGGATTGGGCGTGGTGGGCACATAGACTGCCGCCAGTTCCGCGCCGGTGAGCTCGTCGTGCAGGATGCGGGTGACGAAGCCGACCGATTTCATTTCGTTGTGCGGAAAATCGATGAGCACAACGCGCTGCGTGCCGTCAGGCTTGGTCTGCAACAGGTCAAGCAGTTGCCGCGCGCTGCCGTAGATGGTCTTCGCCAACGGGATGCGGGCGATCAGCAATTCCAGCCAGGCGATGATCTTCTGTCCGACCACGCGCCGGGCCAGCAAGCCGACCAGCATGATGAAGAGCACGGTCGCCGCGAGCGCGATCGCCGTCTGCACCCAGGCGTCGGCCAGCCAGCCGAACATCGCCGGGTCGCTGGCAGCTATGGAACTGGTGACCGGGCCGATGATCGGCGTGCTCAATCCCGACAGCAGGCCGAAGACGAACTTGAACACGATCCAGACCAGCCAGATCGGCAGCAGCGTGAGCAATCCGGTGAGGAAGTATTTCTGCAGCTTGCCCATCAGTTGGGACTGACTTCGCGAACCAGCCGGAAGCCGACGTCGTCAAAACCGACCGAGGCATCGAAGCCGCTGCTGCGCGTGGGTTCGGCCTTGCCGGCGTTGTCACGCCAGCCCAGGCCGCTGACCAGATGCTGGCGGCATCCGCCGGCGCAATCGCTCAGCCACTCGCGTGCATTGCCGCGCACGCCGACGATGCCCAAGGGGCTTGCGGGGCCGGATCCGGCGGGCACGGTGCCATCCTGCCCGCAATTCACGCGCCCATCCTGGCAGGCGTTGCCGCTGCCCTTGTAGTTCGCGATCTGCCGCCATTCCGAGGCCGATGGCAGGCGATAGGTCTCGCCCGTGCGCGCACTGAGCCACTGGGCGTAGGCGCGCGCGTCTTCGTAACTGACGCAGACTGCCGGGTGGCTGTCGGTCTGGTTGAACCCGGGCGCAGACCAGGTGCGCTTCTTGATGGTGATCGGCGCCAGCCGGTTCCTGCAGCGCGCCGTCGGGCGGCGGGTGGCATTGGCGAACGCCGCATAGTCGGCCTTGGAAACTTCTTCGCGCATGAAGGCGATGCCGGGTTTTCCGCCGCTGCCGGGCTGCACCAGCACCGTGGTGGGGCCATTGCTGCGCAGGACTTTGCCCGGGCGCGCTTCGACCACGGTGCGGGACCACGCTGGTTCAAGCGCCTGGGCAGGAACGTCGAGCGTGCGCGCCAGTGCCTTGGTCGCTTCGAAGCCGGGTCGATCCGATGCCTGAGCCGATTTGTCGAGACGCGTGGCAAGGGCCGGCACCAGGGCGTCACGGAATTTCTTCCAGGCGTCGGATTTGAGCCGGCCGCTGTCGCGGGCGAAATCGCTGCTGCGCTTGTAACCGGTGCGAGCCGTGTCGTCGCGGCCTGCAGCGAGTGCGGACACGATGTTCTTGCCCATCGCCGTGATCACTTCGTCGCTCAAACGGACCAGGTCTTCGGCGGGCGCACCTGCGCGCCGCGCGGCGGTGAGCGATTCGATGGCGTTGTCGCCCGCTGGCGTGCTCAGGCGCTTTGCCTTGACCTGCCGGGGCACCGCATGAAGTTCGCGCGCGCCGGGCACGCTCGGATCGAATGCGAGTTCGATCGAAGTGACGCTGGCTTCGACCGCGCCAAATGGCGCCAGGGGCTCGGCCGGCAAGGGTGCTTCGGCGACCACTTCGGGCACTGCTTCAGGCGTGGATTCCGGCATCGGCGCCACCGGTGTGTCGGAGGTCGCAACGGTGTCGACGGGGGTCTCGGCTGACGCAGGAACCGCATCGCCCGCAGGTGAGGAGGCATCGGCGGCCGCAACCTCGGAGCCCGTGAAGAAATCATTGCTCGCCACTATGGGTGCGGGCGGCGTGCGCAACAACAATACGGTCATCACAAGGATGGTGGCGGCCGCCACGGCGAACAGCGCCGGGCGCAGCCACGGCCGCTGCAGCAGGGGCACTACGGGCGCTACCGGTGCGGCCTCGTGCGCAGTGACGGCGACGCGTTCGCGAATCGCCAGCTGGCTCAGCGCGCTGAGCATCTGTTGCGCGTTGCGGAACCGGTTGTCGGGGGACTTGGCCATGGCCCGGTCGATGAAGCCTTGCCAGTGCTTGCGCTCGGCCGGCAGGCGCGGGATGGGGTCCTGCGCGTGCATCAGGGCGAGGCCCAGCGGGTCGGACGACAGGTAGGGCAAACGGCCGTTGAGCAGTTCGTAGGCGAGCACGCCAACGCTGTACAGGTCGGCCCGACCGTCCACGGCTTCGCCGCGCGCCTGCTCCGGCGCCATGTAACCGCCGCTGCCCACGGCCAGCCCAGCCGTGGTGATGCGGCTGGTGTCGGTGCGTTGCAGCGCGATGCCGAAATCGGTCAGCAAGGGTCGGTCGGCGTTGTCGAACAGGACGTTCTCGGCTTTCACGTCGCGATGGACGATGCCGCGCGTATGCGCGTACTCGAGTGCCGACAGCAGCGCGCGCAGCACTTCGATGATGCGCGGTTCGTCATTGGTGAAGTCGCGCTGGCCCAGGTGGCCGCGGGCGAGGTAGGGCAGCACGTAATACAACAGTCCCTGGGGCGTGCGTCCCACCTCATGCACGCCGACGATGCAGGGATGCTCGAGCTTCGCAATCGTGTGCGCTTCCTGTTCGAAGCGGGTCTTGCTCTTTTCGTCCTTCAGCGCTTCCGGCGACATCACCTTGATGGCAACCTGGCGGTCCAGCGAAATCTGCACGCCGAGATAGACGAAGGACATGCCGCCCTTGCCGATGCGGCGAATCACCCGATAACCCGGGATGTCCGGCGTATAGCTGGTCAACAGGGTGGACAGTTCTTCCGGGGACAGCTCTTCAGATTGCATGGGAACCGAAGCGCAGGGACAGGTCGGTCAGCATAAAGCAGCCGGTGCGCAGCGTGAACAGGCAATTTCAGGGACTGGAACGGCCGTCAGAACAGCAGCGATGCCATCTTCCGCCGGTAGTCGCCGACCAGGTCGGCGTCTTCGATGACCCGGAAGGCATCGATGAGGGTGCGCTTGGGCAACTGGTCCTGCCAGGTTTTATCGCGCCGCAGCATTTCCATGAACTGCTGCAGCGCAGGCTCGCTCTCGCCTTCCACGAGCAGGCGAACGCCGAGCAGGTGTCGTGCGCGCAGGTCGCCTGGATCGGCTGCGATGGCTGCCAGCAGGGGCTCGCGGGGTGGCGCGTCCTTCAGCAGCGAGGCAAAACCCAGCCGCGCACGCGCCTTCACGGCGCGCTCGTCCGTCGCCAGGTTGGCCGGCAGCGCATCGAGCAGGGCTTCGGCTTCCGCCACCCCGCCGGTCGCCAGCAGGGCCAGGGCCAGGTCGAGCTTTAGTTCGGGCTTGTCGGGATCGGCGTGCACGGCGGCCCGGACATGGACCAGGGTTTCATGCGGATCCACGACAACCGGGGCCGCCTCGGCCTCAGCCTGCGCCGGTTCTTCCGGCAAGCGCGGTTCGATGCCGTGGTGCTTCAGGAATTCGCGCAGTTGGCCTTCAGGCAGGGCGCCGGGGAAGCCGTCGACGATCTGGCCGTCTTTCAGAAGCATCACGGTGGGGATCGACTTGATCTGGAAATAGCCCGCGAGCTGCTGCTCGGCATCCACGTCGACCTTGGCGAGCACGAAGCCGCCCGCGAATTCGGCGGCCAGTTTCTCCAGGATCGGCCCCAGGGTCTTGCAGGGTCCGCACCAGGCCGCCCAGAAATCGACCAGTACCGGAACTTCCTTCGATTTCAGGATGACTTCGGGTTCGAAGGCAGCAAGGGTCGCGTCGAATACGTAGGCGTTGGCGTCCATGGGATTTCCTGCAGGGGTTACCTGCCCAGATGGTGCCACCGCGCTGTGTAATCAAGCCGATCGGGACGACGGTTCAGGAAAATTCGCGGCGCAGGAACTCGGCGAGGCCCAGGCCCGCGACCACGATTCCGCCCAATAGCCCGGCGAGCATCACGAATGCAATGTGTTCGCCTTGGCCCGCCAGGACCTGCATCGGCATCGACCACGGATACCAGTGGCCGAAGCGGTTGGACTGGCCGACCAGGAAACCGATGACGGTCGCGCTCATGCCGACCGACACGGCCACGGTGAAACTGCGCCAGCGAATGGCGATCCAGTTCTGCAGCGCGATGACCAGCAGCGAGGCGACGAAGCCGGCGCCGGCGAGCGTCGCCAGCCGGATCCAGTCCGGGGCGCCGGCCAAGCCGAAGCTGGGCTTCACCCACATCAGCACCAGGCCGCCAAGCGGAATCAGCAGGGTCAGAATCGCAAACGAGGCGAACACCATCGCGGCGAGCATGATCAGCTTGGCCAGGTAGTGCACCGAACGAGGCACGGGCAATGCAAGCAGGTGCTTCCACTGGCGTTCGCCGTGTTCCAGCCCGGCGAGCAGCGCCGATTGCAGCGTGATGAACAAGGGCAGCATCAGGAACAGCCACAACACCAGGATGCTCTGCGAAAACGCGAACCAGGCCTTGGCCGGGTCGCCGCCCGTGCGCATGCCCAGCTTGCTGAAACTTACCTGCAGCACATACAGCGCGACGACGGTGGCAGGCGCGATCAGGCACATCCACAAGGCCAGCGTGCCGCGCATTTTCAGCGACTCGGCATGCAGTGCGCGGAGCAGGGCGCTCATGCTGCATTCTCCAGCGATCGATCGATAGTCAGGTCGAAGAACAAGGACTCCAGCGACGCATGCTCCATGGCGAGGTGGCTGACTTCCAGGCCGTGGCCGACCAGCAGGCGATTCACCTGCGCTGCCGACTTGCCGTCCAGGCTCAGCACCAGCGTGCCGTCGTCGAGCCAGCCTACGTCTTCACCGACGCCGGCCAGCAGGGCGCGGGCGCGCAGCGGCTCGTCGCAGCGCACGAGCAGGCGCGGTTTCACCCGGCCGCGAAGTTCTTCCAGGCGACCCTCGAAGCAAAGCCGGCCAGCCTGCAGCACGCCCACGTGCGTGGCGACCAACTCGACTTCGCTCAGTAGGTGGCTGGACACGAAAATGGTGATTCCCTCGTCGGCCAGCGATCGAAGCAACTGGCGCATGTCCTGGATGCCGGCCGGGTCCAGGCCGTTGCCAGGCTCGTCGAGAACCAGCAAACGGGGGGCGCCGATCAACGCAAGGGCAATGGCCAGGCGTTGCCGCATGCCCAGCGAATAGTCGCGGACCCGGCGCCCGGCGGACTCAAGGAGGCCGACTCGCTCCAATACCGAATCGATCCGCGCACGTGGCAGATCCAGCAGGCGGCGCGTGACTTCCAGGTTCTCCCGGCCGGTCAGGTGGCCGTACAGCGAGGGCGATTCGACCAGGGCGCCAACCAGGCCCAGCGTCTGCCGGGTGTTCCGGTCCAGGCGCCGTCCGAACAGTTCGATGCTGCCCGACTGGGGGCGCAGCAGATCGAGCAACAGGCGGATGGTGGTGGTCTTGCCGGCGCCATTCGGGCCGAGGAACCCGTAGATCGAGCCGGCAGGCACGTTGAGGTCGAGATCCCGAACCCCGAATCCGCCGGGAAACTGGCGGGTCAGGCCGCGGGTCAGGATGGCGGGGGCAGCGACATGGGCTGGTGATGTAGGCATGGTGCGCATCTTGGGCATTAGTCGCAGCGATGCCATGTGCCAATGGTTCACCAACCTGATGCGCGCTGGCTGCCGCGTCGCCGCGGAGCGGGTTTTTGCCTGCGCGCCCGCTGCGTTACCCTAGGCGTCTTGTTTTCAACCTTTCGGCAACAACCCCATGCATGACATCCCCGAGCCCGGTGCCTACGCCCCGAAGGCCGTTGAAGCCGCCGCGCAGGCGCACTGGCAAGCCACTGGCGCCTTCCAGGTAGCGGAAGACTCGAACCGGCCCAAGTACTACTGCCTGTCGATGCTGCCATATCCGTCCGGCGCCCTGCACATGGGCCACGTCCGCAATTACACGATCGGCGATGTGATCAGCCGCTATCGCCGCATGTGCGGCTTCAATGTTTTGCAGCCGATGGGTTGGGACGCATTCGGATTGCCGGCTGAAAACGCCGCCATCAAGAACCACACCGCGCCGGCCAAGTGGACCTACGCCAACATCGAGCACATGCGCGGGCAGTTGCAGGCACTCGGCTACGCTATCGACTGGACGCGCGAATTCGCGACCTGCCGGCCGGACTATTACCGCTGGGAACAGTTGATGTTCACCCGCCTGTTCCGCCAGGGCATCGTCTATCGCAAGAACAGCGTCGTGAACTGGGATCCGGTCGACCAGACCGTGCTTGCAAACGAACAGGTCGTGGACGGACGCGGCTGGCGCAGCGGAGCGATCGTTGAAAAACGCGAGATACCGCAGTGGTTCCTCAAGATCACCGACTACGCGCAGGAATTGCTCGACGGCCTGGACACGCTGGACGGATGGCCCGATGCCGTCAAGACGATGCAGCGCAACTGGATCGGCCGCAGCGAAGGCCTCGAGATCGACTTCGCGGTGCCCGGACAGGACGCGGCGCTGCGCGTGTTCACCACGCGACCCGACACGCTGATGGGCGTGACCTATGTTGCCGTGGCAGCCGAACATCCGCTTGCGATGCAAGCGGCTGCGGGCAATCCGGGATTGGCGGCCTTCATCGAGGAATGCAGGCACGGAGGCGTGTCCGAAGCCGAACTCGAAACGCAGGAAAAGAAAGGCCACGACACCGGACTGACGGTGATCCATCCGCTCAGCGGCGAGCCGGTGCCAGTGTGGGTCGCGAACTTCGTGTTGATGGGCTACGGCACGGGCGCGGTGATGGCGGTGCCCGGCCACGACGAGCGCGATTTCGAATTCGCGCACAAGTATGGATTGCCGATTCGCCAGGTGATCGCCGTGCGCACGCCCTTGCCGCCGCATCTTGCGCCGGATTTTGCCTATGACGCAGCGCACTGGAAGGATTGGTACGCGGACAAGACGCGCGCCGACCTGATGGTGATCAACTCCGGCGAACTCGATGGCATGGGTTATCGCAAGGCCTTTGAATTCCTGGCTGAAAAACTGCAGCGCGAAGGCAAGGGCGAACGTCGCGTCAATTTCCGCTTGCGCGACTGGGGCGTCAGTCGCCAGCGTTACTGGGGCTGCCCGATCCCGATCATCTATTGCGCAGATTGCGATGCGGTGCCGGTGCCGGAAGACCAGTTGCCGGTCGTACTGCCGGAAGACGTTGCGTTTACCGGCATGAAGTCGCCGATCAAGGCTGACCCGGAGTGGCGCAAGACCACCTGTCCCAATTGCGGCGGTCCGGCCGAGCGCGAGACCGATACCTTCGATACCTTCATGGAGTCGAGCTGGTATTACGCGCGCTATACGTCGCCGGGCGCGAACGATTTGGTGGATGAGCGCGCCAATTACTGGCTGCCCGTGGACCAGTACATCGGTGGCATCGAGCACGCGATCATGCACCTGATGTATTTCCGTTTCTATCACAAGCTGATGCGCGACGCGGGGCTGGTGTCGAGCGACGAGCCGGCCACCAACCTGCTGTGCCAGGGCATGGTGATTGCCGATACCTTCTATCGCGACAATCCAGCCGGCGGCCGCGACTGGTTCAATCCGACGGAAGTGGAAGTTCGCCGCGACGAAAAGGGACGCCCGCTCGGCGCGACGCTGGTGGCCGACGGCCAGCCGGTGCACGTCGGTGGCACCGAAAAAATGGCAAAGTCCAAGAACAATGGCGTCGATCCGCAGACCATGGTCGATCGCTATGGCGCCGACACGGTGCGCCTGTTCTCGATGTTCGCCGCACCGCCGGAACAGTCGCTGGACTGGAACGAGTCCGGCGTGGAAGGCATGTCCCGATTCATCCGACGCTTGTGGAACCAGGCCAACAAGCACGTTGCCGGTGGCAGGCCGGGTCCGCTGGACACGTCGGCCCTATCGCCCGCGGGTAAGGCGCTGCGCAGGCAACTGCACGAAACAATCCACAAGGTTGGCGACGATTACGGCCGCCGCTACACCTTCAACACGGCCATCGCCGCGGTGATGGAATTGCTCAATGCGTTGTCTCGGTACGACGAAGCCAGTGCGAATGCCGCGGCCCTTCGCCAGGAGGCTTTCGAGGCGGTGACGCTGTTGTTGAATCCGATCACGCCGCATACCTCGCACGCACTGTGGCAGAAGCTCGGCCATGGCGAGACCACGCTGGAAGACCTGCCATTCCCGAAGGCGGACGAATCCGCATTGGCCCGCGACTCGGTCACTTTGGCCATCCAGGTCAATGGCAAGCTGCGTGGCACGCTCGACGTGGCGCTGGACCTGCCGCGCGAGCAACTTGAGCAACTGGCGCTGGCCGAACCCAACGTGCAGCGCTTCATGGAAGGCCTGTCGGTACGCAAGGTCATCGTGGTGCCGGGCAAGATCATCAACATCGTTGCAGGCTAGTCCGATGGCAGGTGAACCGGCGTCGCTGGAGCAGGCACTGCAATTGCTCCGCCAGGGCCAGGTCGAGCAGGCGCACGTGCTGCTGGGCGTGCTGCTGCAGTCGGAACCATCCAATGCGGCGGCACGGCACCTGATGGGCATCGTGTTGCTGCAACGAAGCCAGCCGCAGGCGGCGCTCGAGCAACTCGACCTGGCGCTGCGCGGAACGCCAGGCGTTGCCGCCATCGAGTACAACCGCGGCAATGCGTTCGCCGCCCTGCGACAGTTCGGCGAAGCGGTCGCGGCCTTCGACGCCGCCATCGCGATCAAGCCAGACTTTGCGGAAGCCTGGTTCAACCGTGGCAACAGCCTGCGCAACCTGGGCCGGGACGAGGACGCCATGGCCAGCTTCAACCAGGCGCTTCGCCACCGCCCCGGCCTGTACCAGGCGCACAACGCCATCGGCAGCATCCACTTGCGGCACGGTCGACATGACGAAGCGCTTCCCGCGATTGATCTGGCGCTGCTGGTCGAGCCCCGGCAGGTGGAAGCGCTCAACAACCGCGGCCTGGTATTGCGGGCACTGCAACGGCACGTCGACGCACTCGCGGATTTTGACCGCGCGCTCGCGCTCGAGCCTGGACGGGCGCTGCTGCACAACAACCGTGGCCTGGCCCTGCAGGATCTGGGTCGGGCCGCACCCGCCCTGCAAAGCTACGATCGCGCCGTGGAACTCGATCCGGCGTCAGCGGATGCGTGGAGCAACCGGGCCAGCCTGCTGACCGAGATGCATCGCTTCGACGATGCGCTCGACAGTGCTGCGCGTGCGACGGCCCTCGATCCCGACCACGCGCAAGCGCACAACAATCTCGGCATCGCCCTGCACGGCCTGGGCCGCATCGCCGACGCCCTGGCCAGTTACGAGCGGGCCATCGCGCTCAAGCCGGGCTTCCCGCAGGCCTGGAACAACCGGGGCAATGCCTTGCATGACCTTCGCCGGACCGATGATGCCCTGGCGAGTTTCGAGCGCGCGATCGAATTGCAGCCGGGCTATGCCGAAGCCATCAACAATCGCGGCATGGTCAAGCAGGACCTGTCCCGATTCGACGAGGCGCGCGCCGATTACGATGCCGCCATCGCATTGCGTCCCGCTTATCCGGAGGCGCACCAGCGCAGGGCCGCGCTGAGCCTGTTGCAGGGCAGGCTTTCCGAAGGCTGGGCCGACTACGAAGCAACCCATGCGCGCCCGCAGAACGCCGTGGAAGGCGCAGCCGCCATACCGTTCTGGCAGGGGCAGGAACTGCGCGGCAAGTCCATCCTGCTGTCGGAGCCGAACGGGCTGGGCGATACGCTGCAGTTCTTCCGGTTCGTGCCGGAGCTGGTGCGGCGCGGTGCCCGCGTGACGTTCCTGGGGCCACGCTCGTCGTTCCGGATACTGGACGCGTTCGCCGCGCAGGTGCAGTTCATCGAGCGGCTGGACGAGTCGCGTCATGACTTCCAGTGCTGGCTGTGGAGCCTGCCGCACTACCTGCGCATCCATTCCATGGACCAATTGGCTACCGCTACGCCGTATCTTCGCGTCGATGATGCGCGCGTCCGCCAGTGGGCTTCGCTGCTCGATCCGCAGCGCTTCAATATCGGAATCTGCTGGCAGGGCAATCCGGCGCGGAAGATCGATGCCGGACGATCGATTCCCTTGCGCATGTTCGAACCGCTGGCCCGGGTGCCGGGCGTGCGCCTGGTGAGCTTGCAGAAGCAATTTGGCCTTGAGCAACTGCAGGACCTGCCGGGCACGATGCAGGTGCAGCAGCTCGACGGGTTCGACGAGGGTCCCGATGCGTTCGTGGATTCGGCGGCGGCGTTGCAGTCGCTTGATTTGCTGGTGACCGCCGATACATCCATCACGCACGTCGCTGGCGCCACCGGCAGGCCGGTCTGGCTGGCGCTGAACACGGTGCCCGACTGGCGGTGGATGCTGGACCGGAGCGACTCGCCCTGGTACCCGACCGTCCACCTGTTCCGGCAGGCACGTGCAGGCGACTGGTCCACGGTGTTCAACGACATGGCGGCATCACTCGAGCTGCTGGTTCCCGGGCGCCTGGCGCTTCGCGCCGGCTGAACAGGGCCATCGCAGGCAGTCTTCGCGGTAACATGTGGGCGGGCAGATCGTGCCCTGGCGGAGTCGACCATGCGTGGTGTCCTGATCCTGTTCTCGCTCGTGCTGTTGTCGGCCTGTGGATTTCATCCGCGCGCCCAGCTGAACTTGCCCGCGACGCTCGGCCCGGTTTCCGTGCATACCGCCGATCCCTACAGCCCGCTCGGGCTTGAGCTCGCCACTGCGCTGGAACGCGCCGGTGCGACCGCTGCCGTGGAAGGTTCGCCTTCGTCGGCGTTGAAGGTCACGGCGGAAGGCTGGAGCACCCTGCCGTTGTCGGTCGACCAGTTCGCCCGCGTCCGCGAATACATTACCCGTTACCGCGTGGATTTCGTGCTGGTGGATGCCGATGGAAAATTGTTGATAGAGCCGCAGAGCATCGAGCTGTCGCGTGAATACACTTACGACATCAACGCCTCCGCCGGTAGCCCGGCCGAGCAGGAACTGATCCAGCGCGAGCTGCGTCGCGACATGCAGGCCGCGATACTGCGTCGCCTGGACGTCGTGTTGCGTCCCAAGGCCTGATGGAACTGCGGGCCGACCGCTTCGAGCGGCAGCTTGCCAGCGAGCCACTGCGTCCCGCCTACCTGATTGCAGGCACCGAGCCGCTGATCGTGCAGGAATGCGCCGACGCGGTGCGCGCGAAGGCGCGCGCGGAAGGTTACCTGGAACGCGAAGTGCTGGAGGTATCGGGCCGTGAATTCGACTGGAACGACCTGACCATGGGCGTGGCTTCGCTCAGCCTGTTCGCGACCCGTCGCCTGTTCGACCTGCGCCTGCCCAGCGGAAAACCGGACAAGGACGGCAGCAAGGCCATCACCGATTTTTGCGACAACCCAGCGCCCGACACGATCCTGATGATCACCTGCCAGGACTGGAGCAAGAAGCACGCCGGCAAGTGGAGCGAAGCCATCGCTCGAATTGGTCACGTCGTTACGGTGTGGCCGGTGAAGACTTCCGAACTGAATGACTGGCTCGATCGCCGCCTGCGCAGCCGTGGCCTGTCGGCCGAGCCGGCCGCCGTGCAACTGCTTGCCGAGCGGATCGAAGGCAATCTGCTGGCAGCCGCTCAGGAAGTCGAGAAACTGGCGCTGCTTGCACCCGGGGCGAGACTGGACGCCGGCCGGATGGAAGCCCTGGTTGCGGACTCCGCGCGTTACGACGTTTTCAAGCTCGTGGAGGCATCGTTGGCGGGTGAGTCGCAACGCGCCGTGCGGATGCTGCGGTCACTGCAACTCGAGGGTGAACAAGTGCCGGGACTGGTGCCGATACTTGCGATGGAGTTGCTCAAGATCGCGAGCCTCGCGCGGATTGCCGCCACCGGCGGCAACGTGGCCAATGCGATGCGCGATGCCCATGTCTGGGATACCAAGCAGGCGCTATATCGGCGAGCGCTGGAAAAACATCCGGCGTCGCGTTGGGAACTGTTCGTCGCCGAGGCGGGTCGCATCGACCTGATCGCGAAGGGCCGTCTCGGCGGCGATCCGTGGCTGGCCCTGGAACGCCTGCTGGTCGCCATGGCCCAGCCCAAGGCGCGCGTCCTGCTGGCCGGCTGATGCCGCGGATCCTGTATGGCGGCACCTTCGATCCGGTGCACCTCGGACACCTGGCTATCGCCCGTGCCGTTGCCGACGCCTTCGGCGAGCCGGTCTTCCTGCTTCCCGCGGCCGACCCGCCGCATCGCCCGCCACCGGGCGCCAGCGCGCATCAGCGCGCGGCGATGCTCGAACTCGCTTCCGCGGGCGACCCCCGGATCAAGGTGGATCGCCGTGAACTCAACCGACTCGGTCCTTCCTACACCGTCGACACCCTCGCCGAAGTGCGCGAGGAGTTGGGCCCGGAGGCGTCGATCATCTGGGTGATGGGCATCGATTCGCTGCAACAGCTTGATACCTGGCGCCAATGGAAACGCTTGTTCGAACTCGCCCATGTGCTGGGCGTCGAGCGACCGACGGGACCCGCGGACCCGGAATGGCTGGTCAGGCATGCACCCGCCGTCGCCTCCGAAGTGGCGACGCGCCAATGCAGGGTGCCTGAACTCGCGCAGGCGCCTGCGGGCGGCTACGCTGCCTTGCCGATGAATCCGCTCCGGCATGAATCGGCTACCCAGGTGCGCTTGCGGCTGCGCCAGGGTGGCGACTGGCAGTCGCTCGTGCCGGCGTCCGTGGCCGCGTACATTCAGGAAAACGGCCTTTACCGGCTTGGGGACGCCGGCTAGGGGTATAATTCCGGCGCGGCCAGAGCCGCCTACCGAGATAGCGTGTTGACCACAAAAGCCCAGGTCATCAAGACCAAGATGCCCGTGCCGGCGCCGACGCCGGAATCCCTGCTGAAGCAAGTGCATGCCGCCCTCGATGAAATGAAGGCCAAGGACGTGATCGAGATCGACGTCCGTGGCAAGACCAGCATTGCCGATTACCTGGTGGTCGCGTCCGGAACATCGACCCGCCACGTGAAGTCCGTGGCCGACGAAGTCGTGCAGTTTTCGAAGAAGTGCGGCGTGATGCCGCTCGGCGTAGAAGGCGAGCGCGAGGCGGAGTGGGTGTTGGTCGACCTCGGCGATGTGATCGTGCACGTGATGTTGCCGCGCGTTCGCGAGTTCTATGCGCTCGAGCGCCTTTGGACTGTCGGCGACCAGCCGCCCGAGGCCGAGGTCGAGCCCGAAGCCTGAGCCGTGAAGGCCGTCCTGATCGCGGTCGGCGAGCGGGCCCCTGACTGGGTAGCGGCGGGTTTTTCCGAATACCAGAAACGACTTTCCCACTGGCTGCCGATGGCGCTGGTGGAGATTGCGCCGGGCATCCGCGGCAAGGGTCGCGATGCGGCGCGCGCGACCAGCGATGAGGGTGTCCGCGTGATCGCCGCGCTGCCGAAGCAGGCGCACGTGGTTTGCCTGGATGGCCGGGGCAAGGCCTACAGTTCCGAGCAACTCGCACAACGAATGGAAGCCTGGCGGCAGGGTGGTCGCGACCTTGCCTTCCTGATCGGCGGGCCCGAGGGCCACGCACCGGACGTACTCTCAGCCGCGCACGAAAGTTGGTCGCTGGGACCGATGACCTTGCCGCACATGCTGGTGCGCCTGGTGGTCGCCGAGCAGTTGTACCGGGCGGCCAGCCTGCTCGCCAATCATCCGTATCACCGCGCCTGACCCGGGCGACGGATCGACTTCAGCGAGTCGTAGGTCGGACGCCGCACCGGCACGCCTTGTTCGCAATCGCCCATCGCGCAAAGCAACCGCACCAGGTCGGGCTGCGCCTGCACGAGGATGTGGAAGATCACGTTCTGCTCGAGTGATCCGCGCACGGCGCCGGAGCCCGGGCCGCGCGCCCAGATGCCGACGTCATCACCGCCGTGGGTTTCCGAACCCAGGGGCATCGTAGATTCCTGCAGGTAGTCTGGATCCTGGGTGTCCACGTCGCGGAGTTGTGGTCGGCCGTTGGCTGCCAGCGCGCCCGATACGCCGTGGGGAAAGTGCTTCGGTCCCTCGGGTTGCTGGTCTGTCGCGCCAGCGTAGCCAGGGCCGTTGGCATACGTGAGCGTTGTGTACGGCAACCCGGTTGCGTCGCTGGCAAGTCCTGCGGGCGAATCTTCGGTGCTGCCTCCGATCACTTTGCCCAGGATGGGGTTTCCCCGCGCGGGATAGCCGACCAGCGAGAGTGTGTGCGAGTGATCCGCTGTCACCAGCACCAACGTGTCGGAATCATCCGTCATCTCGGTCGCGGCACGCACGGCATCCGAAAAGGCAATGGTATCGCCCAACGCGCGGAAGGCATTGCCGGCATGATGCGCGTGGTCGATCCGGCCGCCTTCCACCACCAGCACGAAGCCCTTGGAATTGCGCCGAAGCACCGTGATGGCGGCGCGCGTCATTTCTGCGAGGCTCGGTTCACCGGCGCGATCCTGGCCGCGATCATGTTCGTAGTTCATGTGGTCGGATTCGAACAGGCCCAGCAGCTTGTCGGTCCGGGCCAGGTCGAGGGACGCCAGCTGGCTGTGATTCCAGACGAACTTCCCTTCAGGATGCTTGCCCTGCCATTCCTGTGTCAGGTCGCGGCCGTCAAGCCGCCGACCCGTGAGCGTGGCGTATTCGGGGTCCGGCGCGCCCGCGGGCAGGAACTCCCTTCGGCCCCCGCCCAAGACCACTTCGATTCCGTCACCCAGGTCGAATTCCGTCAACTGCCTTGCGATGTCACGACAGCCGGCGGCACGTGCAGCTGCAGGCAAGTCGGTATCGTTTTCCCACTCGCGTTCCGGAGTATGGGCGTAGCTCGCCGCGGGCGTGGCATGCGTGATCCTCGTCGTGGTGACCACGCCTGTTGCAAGCCCGGCTAGCTCCGCAAGCTCGATGGCAGTCGTTAAACCCTCATCGCGGGAGCCATCGCAATCGCCTCGGGCCGAAGCCTGCGCGACGCTGATCATTCCCGATCGAGTCTTGGCGCCGGTGATCATCGCCGTCATCGTGCTTGCCGAATCGGCCGTCTGCCGATCAGTGCTGTAGGTGCGGCTGAAGGCAGTGTGTGGAAAGGCCTCGAAGCTGAGCAGGTTCTCCTCGCCAGGCTGGCCTCGCTTCTGGCCTTCCAGGATTCTCGCTGCCGCCACGGTGGTCATGCTCATGCCATCGCCAACGAACAGGATGATGTTGCGCGTTCGGGCGGGACCCGAGGCGCGCTGGTGTGCGGCGATGCTTCCGGCGCGAAACCACCAGTCCGCAGTTTCCGAATCGGGGTGCTTTATGTTCGGGACGACGAGCGATCCCCCCTGCGGCGCGCTCGGAGCCACTGCCAGGGGCGTCACGGCTGCGCAGCCAGCCAACAGGCAAGCCAGAAGCGCAGTCGACAAATTTTGACTCATCTCGATCCGCCCTCAAATCCGGGACAGCTAGTTTCGCCCAACGAACATGACAGTTGTACAACCGGACCTGCTTCACGTTCCACAGGGCGGGACCAGGCCGGCAGGCTTAACTTCAGCTCCACCGGTTATGCTTGGGGAATGCTCTACCTTGCCTCGAAATCCCCCCGGCGCCTCGAGCTCCTCCGCCAGCTGGGCATTGATCCCGAGCTGTTGGACGTGGATGTCCCCGAGCTCCGGCAGCCGGGTGAACCCGCAGCCGATTACGTCAACCGCGTCGCCCGCGAAAAGGCGGGTGCGGGCTTGCTGGCAGTGATGTCCACACCCGGTGCGCTGGTGCTTGGCGCCGACACGGAAGTGATCATGGGCGACGTGGTGTATGGCAAGCCTGCCGATGCAGCCGACGCAGCGAGAATGTTGCGCGAGTTGTCGGGCCGGACCCATCGCGTGGTCACCGCCGTCTGGCTGATGAGCGCCGACCGTGAAGAGCACGCCATCCAGCAATCCGAAGTGTGCGTTGCCATCCTGTCCGAAGCGGATATCGCTGCCTACCTCGACAGTAGCGAATGGCAGGGCAAGGCCGGCGCTTATGCCATCCAGGGCCGCGCCGGTGCATTCGTCGCCCACCTCGACGGCAGTCATTCCAGCGTCATGGGCCTGCCGCTGCACGAGACCTGGGAACTACTTCGCAAATTCGACGCACTGCCGACAGGCAAGGGAACTTCCAGTGTCTGAAGAGATCCTCATCAACGTGACCCCGCGCGAGACGCGCGTGGCGCTGGTCGAGAACGGAATGCTGCAGGAACTGCACATCGAGCGCGCGACCCGTCGTGGCGTGGTCGGCAACGTGTACAAGGGCCGGGTGCAGCGCGTGATGCCCGGCATGCAGGCGGCGTTCGTGGACATCGGCCTGGATCGCGCGGCCTTCCTGCATGCCTCCGACATCCTGCGCCTGCCGCTGGACCAGTCCGAGCCGGCCGAAGACGCGGTTCCGTCCAACCTGCCGCCACCGGCGATTTCATCGCTGGTGCATGAGGGCCAGGAAATCGTGGTGCAGGTGGTGAAGGATCCGATTGGCGGCAAGGGCGCTCGCCTGACCACGCAGATCTCGATCCCCTCGCGTTACCTGGTGTTGCTGCCGTACTCGCGCGTCATCGGCGTATCGGCACGCATCGAGGACGAGGCCGAGCGCACCCGCCTCAAGACCATCATGGCAAGCCTCATCAACGGCGCGGGGCTCGGTTACATCGTGCGCACGAATGCCGAAGGCCAGACCGCCGAGGCGCTGTCAGAGGATGTGGATTACCTGCGCCGCGCGTGGCAGATCATCCGCGATGCGAGCAATGGCACGCCCATCGGCCATTCCATCTACGACGACCTCTCGCTGCCGCTGCGCGCCATGCGCGACCTGATGAGCCACGACGTGGACAAGGTGCGCGTGGATTCACGCGAAACTTTCGAGAAGTTGATGGGCTTCGCGCGGCAGTTCATGCCCGACCTTGCCGACCGGGTCGAACATTACACGGGTGAGCGACCGGTCTTTGACCTGTTCGGTGTGGAAGACGAAATCCAGCGCGCGATGTTGAAGGAAGTGCCCTTGAAATCCGGCGGCCACCTGATCGTGGACCAGACCGAAGCCATGACCACGGTGGACGTGAACACCGGTTCCTTCCTCGGCCAGCGCAACCTGGAAGAGACGGTTTACCGCACCAACCTCGAGGCGGCGCAATCGGTGGCGCGGCAACTCCGGCTGCGTAACCTCGGCGGCATCATCATCATCGACTTCATCGACATGACCGATGAAGAGCACAAGCGGCAGGTGCTGCGTACGCTCGAGAAGGGCCTGGCGCGCGACCATGCCAAGACCGCCGTCCATGATTTTTCGCCCCTGGGCCTGGTGGAGATGACGCGCAAGCGCACCACCGAAAGCCTGGAGCGGCAGTTGTGCGAACCCTGCCATGAGTGCGGGGGTCGCGGCAGCCTGAAGACCTGCGAAACGATCGTGTACGAAATTTTCCGCGAGATCACCCGGGCGGTGCGGCAGTTCGAGGCGTCGCAGTTGCTCGTCATCGCATCGCCGATCGTGGTCGGCAAGATCACCGAAGAAGAATCGGCTTCGGTCGCCGAGCTGGAAGAATTCCTGGGCAAGAGCATCCGTTTCCAGGCGGATGAACAATACGCGCAGGAGCAATTCGACGTGGTGCTGCTCTAGAAGTGACGACAGTCCTGCGCCGACGGATCCGACACGCGCGTCGCTGGACGGGCTACGGCGTATTGGTCGTGCTGATTGCCGTCGCGCTGATGGTCGGCATCGCCAACCAGTTGTTGCCGATGGTGGAACGGCATCCGGACAAAATCGCTGCGTGGCTCAGCGCGCGGGTCGGCGAGCCAGTCAGTTTCTCCAAGGCGCATGGCGAGTGGACGCGGCGCGGACCGCGTTTCATCCTGGACGACCTGCACGTGGGCAAGGGCGCGACCGAGCTGGCCATCGGCCGCGCGCAATTGCAGGTGGCGATGTATTCGGGGCTGCTCCCGGGGCATCCGCTGACCGAACTCAAGATTCGCGACCTGCTGCTGACCCTGGTGCAGGATGCCGACGGCCGTTGGAAAGTCGTGGGCCTGCCGGGACAGACAGAAGCCGATCCGCTCGACCGCCTGGAAGGATTCGGCGAACTGCAGATCGAGCGCGCCCAACTGACGATCCGCGCACCCAAACTGAAAGTGGACATGCACGTGCCTCGCGTCGATGCGCGTATCCGCGTGAACGGCCCCCGATTGCGCGTGGGTGTCTCGGCCTGGGCGGAGTCGGGCGACCTGCCGCTGTCGGCGGTGCTGGATGTGCATCGGGTCACCGGCAACGGATTGCTCTGGGTCGGTGCCGACAAGCTCGTGCTTTCCCACTGGCACCGCGCGCTTGCTTCGGTGGGCGCCGTGCCGGAACAGGGCACGGCCAAGCTCGGCGTCTGGGCGAAACTGCAGGACCGTCGAATCCGCGAGTTGACGCTCGAGGCGGAAATCCAGCAGGCGCGCATGCACTCGGCCCAGCCCTTGCGGCTGAGTGACGGCAGCAGCCGTCCCGCGCGAATGGATTTCGACAAGTTGGAAGCAAGTGCCCGTTGGCGCGTGACGGCGAATGGCTGGCAGTTGATCGCACCGCGCCTGAACATCGCCAAGGCAGGCAAGGTGGCGCACCTCGACCAACTGGTGATCGATGACGGATACCAGTTCAGGCTGTCCGGTCCGCAACTGGACCTGGCGCCGCTGGCTGCCGTGGTTTCATTGAGCGACCGGTTTCCTGACCCTGTTCGTGTGTTCCTGCAACAGTCCAGCCCGCAGGCCCTGCTGCGAGACGTGCGAATCCTCGGTCGTCGCGAAGGTCCGCTGACCGGTTCGATGACGGTGTCGCACCTCGAACTGCAACCCTTCGCCAAGCATCCTGGCGTGTCCGGCCTGGCGGGAAAAATCCAGTTCGACGAGCGCGGCGGCGTGATGCGCATCGAGCCGGGCGCGGTGCGGGTCGATTGGCCGGGTGGGTTGCGCCAGCCCGTCGACGCCCAGCTGAGCGGAACCGTCGCCGCCTGGAAAGCCGGGCCTGGCTGGACCGTCGGATTCGACCGCCTGCGATTGCGGGGCAGCGATTTCGGCGCCGATGTGCGGGCCGAACTCGGTTTCCAGGGCGACGGCACTGCGCCCACGCTGGACCTGGCTGCAGACCTGGCGCCAGCCAGTTTCGCGACGGCGAAGAAGTTCTGGATCCTCAACAAGATGCCGGAGTCCACCGTCCGCTGGCTGGACAAGGCGCTGGTCGAAGGCCAGGTGCTGGACGGGCGGGTCACCATCGGCGGCGATCTCGACGACTGGCCGTTCCGGAACAACACCGGGCGTTTCGATGCGCACGCACGCATTCGAGGTGCAACGCTGAAGTTCAACGACAACTGGCCCGCAGGCGAGGCGATGGATATCGACGTCGCTTTCGATGGCCCGGGCATGGACATCGCCGGTGTCGGCGTGCTTCGTGGCAACGCCATCAAGCGGGTGGTCGGTGGCATCGCCGATTTCCACGCGCCTGTGCTGAAACTCGAAATCGATTCGGACACGCGCGGTGAACCGTTGCGGCAGTTGATGATGGAAAGCTCGTTGAATCGCGAGTACGGCGAACACCTGAAGGCCGCGACCATCAGTGGCGTCGCAAGAGTGGCGCTGTTGCTCGACTTGCCGCTGCGCGAGGGCCTGGGCGAAAAACGAATCGAGGGCACGCTGGATCTTGAACGCGCCAGTCTTTCGGATTCGCGTTGGGACATCGCCTTCACCCAGGTCAGCGGCCAGACCCGGTTTTCGCAACAGGGATTCGCCACGCAGGATTTGCGCGTGCTGTTCGACAACCAGCCGGGCGTGTTCAACTTGCGCGTCGGGCAGCAGGCTGGCGATGCCACGCTGGCGGCGCTGGCAACGCTTGACGGCCGTTTCGCCGGGCCTGCGCTGGTGGACAGATACGAGGACCTGGCCTGGCTCAAGCCGTGGATGACCGGCAACAGCAACTGGAAACTGGCGGTGCGGGTTCCCAAGGCCGTGGGCAAGCGGCAGCCGCCCTCGCAGTTGCGAGTCACGTCCGACCTGGTCGGCACCAGCCTGTCCATGCCTGAACCCTTCCGCAAGCCTTCGGGCGAAGCGCTGCCGCTGGACCTGCAGTTGGCCCTGCCGATCGAACAGGGTGAGATGAACCTGCGGCTGGGCGACTTGATGCGAATGCGGGCGCAGTTGCGCAAGAACCAGCCCATTGCAGGCGCGATGCAGTTCGGCGCGGGCGCGATGCCCGCGATTCCCGCGAAAGGCATCACCGTGCGTGGCGCGGCGCCGGTCGTGGACGCTACGGGCTGGGTTGCGTTCTCCGGCAAGGGCAGTAGTGCTTCCACCATCAACGACGTGAACCTGCAGGCGGGCCAGCTGATCTTCCTGGATCGCGCGTTCGCTGATTCCCGGCTTGAACTCAGCAAAAGCGCGGCAATGACCGTGGCCGCGATCAAGGGCAAGGGCATCGAAGGATCGATCGAGATTCCAACGGAATCCTCGCGGGCCGTGATGGGCCGGTTCGTGCGGCTGCACTTGCCCTCGGACACCGGCCCGGAAGAACAGGCATCAAGCGATCCTGGTGCAGGCGCGGCGGATTCCAGCATGGCGGTCGAGGATCCGGCATCCCTGCCGCCGCTGCGGTTTTCCATTGCCGACTTGCGCATCGGCCAGGCGCAACTGGGCAAGGCCGAATTGGCGACGTCGCCGATGCCCGGCGGCATGCGCGTGGAAAAATTCCAGACCCAGGCCAGGAATCTCAACCTCAATGCCGCAGGCGAGTGGGTGCGCACCAGCGGCGGTACGCGCTCCAATTTCCGTCTTGAATTCGCAGCCAACAGCCTGGGCCAGATGCTCGATGCGCTCGGCTACAAGGACATGGTGCAAGGTGGCAAGACCAAAGCGACGCTGGCGGGAAGCTGGCCGGGTTCGCCCGGCGATTTCGCCTTGGCGACCCTCGGGGGCTCGCTGAAGCTCGATGTCGGCGAAGGACGCTTGCTGGACGTCGAGCCGGGAGGCTCCGGCCGCATCCTGGGCCTGATCAGCCTCGCCGAAATCCCAAGGCGCCTGTCGCTGGATTTCAGCGATTTCTTCAAGAAGGGTTTTTCTTTCAACACCGCGCGCGGTGATTTCACGTTCAATGATGGCAAGGCGCGCACCGACAACTTGCGGATCGACGGCCCGGCGGCGGAAATCCGCGTCAGTGGCGAGACCGGCCTGCGCGAACAGGTTTATGACCAGCGCGTGGAAGTGCTGCCCAAGGCCGGCGGCATCCTGCCGGCGATCGGGCTGCTCGCCGGCGGACCGGCGGGCGCGGCAGTCGGCGCGATGGCGCAGGCCGTCCTTCAGCGTCCGCTAAAGCAGACAACTCGCGTCGTGTACAAGGTTGGCGGGCCATGGGCGAAGCCGGTGGTGAAGATCATCGAGCGCGGTCCCGAGCGATCGCCTGCGCTGCCGGCGAAGCCCGCCACGCCGGCAGTCACCACCACGCCTGCCACCACGCCACCGATCCAACCGGCGCCGACCCCGCCCGCGCCGCCTTGATTACGCGCGGCATGGCCGCACCTGATACCTGTACGCCACCCTGAGAACGCAATGACCCAAACGCTTGAACTCGCCCAATCGCGGCTGCTGACGCCGACTGGTATGGGATTGTCTGAAATCGACCAGGCGTTCTCCCGCCTGATGGGCCCGGGCGTGGATTTCGGCGACCTGTATTTCCAGCACAGCCGGCGCGAAAGCTGGACGGTGGAAGACGGCATCGTCAAGGACGGTGCCCATTCCATCGAGCAGGGCGTGGGCGTGCGCGCGATCAGCGGCGAGCGGACCGGCTTTGCCTATTCCGACGACATCCGCAGCGACGCGCTGATCGATTCGGCAGCTGCCGCGCGTGCAATCAGCCGCGACGGCGGAACCCACGCAGCCGGCCATCGCATCGCGGTGGCAGGGCGGCAGCTGTACGCACCTGAAGATCCCATTGAAGGCATGGCGCCAGAGACGAAAGTGGCGGCGCTGCGCGAGATCGACGCCTTCCTGCGCGCGGCTGATCCGCGCGTGAAGCAAGTGGTGGTGAGCCTGATGGGCGCGGTGGACACGATGCTCGTGGCGCGCAGTGACGGCGTTCTTGCCGCGGATGTGCGGCCGCTCGTGCGCTTCAACGTGCAGGTGTACGTCGAGGAAAACGGACGCCGCGAATCGGGCTATGCCGGCTGCGGTGGTCGTTACTCGTACGGACACTTGTTCCAGGACGACAAGCCCAGGGCGACCGCGCGTGAAGCCTTGCGCCAGGCCCTGGTTAGCCTGGAAGCGGAAGATGCGCCGGCCGGCGTGATGCCGGTCGTGCTTGGCCCGGGCTGGCCCGGCGTGCTGCTGCACGAAGCCGTCGGCCACGGCCTGGAAGGAGATTTCAATCGCAAGGGCACGTCGGTCTATTCCAATCGCATCGGCCAGCGCGTCGCCGCGCCCGGCGTGACCATCGTTGACGACGGCACCCTGGCGGGCCGACGCGGGTCGCTCAACGTGGACGATGAAGGCACGGTCACCCAGTGCACCACGCTGATCGAGGACGGCATCTTGCGCGGCTACCTGCAGGACACCTTGAACGCGCGGCTGATGGGAATGGCGCCGACCGGCAACGGGCGTCGCGAAAGTTTTGCCCACCTGCCGATGCCACGCATGACCAACACCTACATGCTGGCCGGCAACCACGATCCCGCCGAGATGATCGCATCGGTCGAGCGCGGGTTGTACGCGCCGAATTTCGGTGGCGGCCAGGTGGATATCACCAGCGGCAAGTTCGTGTTCT
>Ga0155472_180_pt1 | contig 49063 bp, 78 predicted proteins | sample RifCSPhighO2_12_FD_107130 | JGI IMG/M metagenome (GOLD analysis project Ga0155472, IMG submission 107130) | Gammaproteobacteria bacterium RIFCSPHIGHO2_12_FULL_63_22
CAGATATATACATGACAAAGCACGCTGATTCTGATACCACCCAAGGGCGTGACAGGCCGGTGCTAATTACGATTTCCGCTGCTTCCCTTTGCGAGGTTTTGGAGACGGAGCTTGACGTGTTGCTTTCTCAATTCTCTTCACGGCCTCATGGATATGAGGTTGATTACATAGTTGGTCGTATCGTTGAGCGCGGAAGGCAATGTCGCTGCTTCCCAGATAGCCAGTGAAAAGGCAATTCCGTGGCCGCTGACGTGTCGGATGCATGATATTCGCAAAATGCGAAATACCTTGTTGACGTAACATTCGCAATATGCGAACAATCTCCCATCAACCCGATGGGAGACGCGAAGTGCAACCCTGGTATCTGAGGCCTGAAGCGCTCCAAGTTCTGGACGACGCGGCGCGTAATCACCCCGCCGTGGTTCGGCACTTCGATCGCTATACCCAGACTGTCGATGAGTGGACGGGCTACGACAGCAGAGACGCCCGCGTGATCCGGCTGGGTCGGATTCATTGCGCCGCCGTGACGCCGATCCTCGATGAGTGCGAGCTGACCCGCGATGAGCGCACACGCCTCGCGGATGATGTTGGCCTGTCCGTCACCGTCACGATGGCAATCGACGCCGCGACTGGCCGGGATGTCGGCGGTTCGACATGCTATTACCGCGACGATGTGGCGCGCGTCGCTGCGCAGATCGCCGGGGCTGACCGCGCGAGGGCTGCGGCATGAGCGCCGCCCGCCCTGTAACCCTTAGCCGCTACAGTTTCGAGGCGTTTAACATCACGGAGATGGCGAGCGCTTGGAACCCCAGCGCGCCGAACCGCCCGCGCCCCTATCCTGAGACGTTCGAGAATATCGACGACGCGGTGCGGTGCGGAATGTCCGCCGGGCACAAGGGTAAGCTGCTCATTGTCGAGCGCGACAGCTTCACCGGAGCATCCACGATGCACATCTACGCGATCCGCAAGAAATCGCAGGGGGTCAAGCGCTACCACGCCTACGAGACGCGCACGATCCACGACGAGTACGCCGAAAAGGTCGTGTCGTTCGTGTGGCCGGGAGATGCGGCATGACCCTCCCCGCGACCTATGATCCGCGCATCGAAGAGGTAATGCGCGCCACCGGCATGGACCGGGTACAGGCATGGCGCCACCTCTGCCAGCGCGACGCACTGGCGGCGAAGCTGCGCCACAACAGGGGGCGCTGGTGATGGCCCACGACCCCACAAACTACTGGTTCGTCGCGGCTATGGCTGTGTTCCTCTGGGTGTGGCTCGGATGCTTCGCGCAGGAGTTGGATCGATGAGCGCGATTTACATCGTCGCGATGGCCGTACTCGGTCCCGCCGCCATCCTGATGGCCTTCGCGGGCTGGTATCGCCTCAAGCGCGTCGCCCGGCGGTTCAAGGACGACATCAACGGGAAGGACTGCGACAGATGAGTATCACCTATCACAACGACCTCATTCAAGGTTCCGACGAGTGGCACGCGGCGCGGTGCGGGCTGATCACAGGTTCAGAGGTCAAGTATCTCATCAGCCCGAAGACGCTCAAACCGCTCAACAATGACAAGACCCGTGCGCACATTTGGGAACTCGCCGCCCAGCGCATCACCAACTATGTCGAGCCGACCTATATCGGCGATGACATGCTGCGCGGACACGAGGACGAGATAGCCGCACGCGACCTCTACTCGAAGCATTTCCAGCCTGTCACCGAATGCGGGTTCGTCACCAATGATCGCTGGGGCTTCACGCTCGGATGTTCGCCCGACGGACTTGTCGGCGATGCTGGCATGATCGAGTGCAAATCGCGCCGCCAGAAATTCCAGATACAGACCATCGTTGAGCATCATCGGATGGGAACTATCCCGGAAGATTTCGTGATGCAGGTGCAAACCAATCTTCTCGTGACCGAGCGATCATGGATCGACTTCATCAGCTTTTCCGGTGGCTTGCCGATGCGACCGATTACGGTCGAGGCGGACCGGGAAATTCAGGAAGCGATCGAGGCGGCGACCACCGAAGCCGAACGGCAGATCGCATCGGCGATGGCCGATTTTCAGGAAGCGATTGCGCGGAAGGGCTTTGTCCCGACCGAGCGCAGGGTCGAACACGAGATGTACATCTAGGAGGCAATCATGAACGACATGACCGCAACAATTCTCGCCAAGAGCGACCAGATAAACGCCAGCGATTTGATCGGCGCACCCCGCACCATCACAGTCAAAGAAGTGCGGATCAAGGCCGGTGACGACCAGCCAGTTTCAATATTGATTGAGGGCGACAGTAAGGCATTTCGGCCATGCAAAGGCGTGCGCCGACTGTTGGTTCGCGTGTGGGGGCCTGATGCCAGCAAATATATCGGGCAATCCATGACCATATTCTGCGACCCGAAAGTAACTTGGGCCGGAAAGGAAGAGGGCGGCATCCGCGTCTCGCACATGACAGGCCTAAGTGAGAAGATCGTCGAATATATGCGCACGAGCCGCGCCGCGACGAAGCCATACCAAATCCTGCCTCTGACCGCGCCAAAAGCCACAGACAAAGAAGACCGCGCCGCCAAATGGGCGGATGGGTTCATCGGCGAGATCGAGGCGTCGCGCGATCTGGACGAGCTTATGGCACTTCAGAACAAGTACACCGAGCGCTTGGCCGAACTGAAGGAAAAGCGCGCCGAACTACGCCAGAGGATCGATGATGCGGCGCAGGCCCGCGCATCATCCTTGGCCGGAGAGAAACGTGCCGAGCCGGATATGGTCGAGGGATTTTCCGACGAAAAAGCCGACATTTTCGATTGATTTTCAACAGGGACGGCCCGTCAGCCCAATAAGCGGGGCCGGGACTTTTATAGGGAGGGCACCATGTTCGTATCGAAGAAGAAATATCAGGCGGCGCTGGATGAGATCGCGGACCTGAGGGACCGGCTCATGTCGGCCGACGCGAGGGCATGTGCCCTTCGCGCCAACGCCTTCATCACCAACGAGCGCGGCCACCGGGTCCGTTATGCTGATGCGAGCATCGCGCGGCGCATGAAGGCGGAAGGGCTGGGGAAATGACACTCCTCCAGACCATCGCCTGCGGGCGGATCGCGGTCGACGTGTCCGCGTATCCCGCACCAGAACGCCCGCTTGAAGTATGTCGCGGCCCCTACACATGCCGCGAGTACCCGATGACGGTTGCGCGGGTGCGGGAGATCAAGCGCCGGGATGCTGGCGAGATCGTCGGCGTGGAGCGGGTATGAGCACGCCAGAAATCATCTTCGTGTTCGGCAGCAACGTGAACGGCTTCCATGCGGGCGGAGCGGCACGGTACGCACTTGACCACTACGGGGCAATATGGGGGGCTGGCTACGGGTTGCAGGGCAATGCCTACGCCATCCCGACGATGGATCACGAGATGCAGACTCTGTCCGTCGACGCCATCGCGGATCATGTCGCTGAGTTCATCAGCTTCGCCCGCGAGCGTCAACAGATGTCGTTCCTTGTGACCGCAATCGGCTGCGGCATTGCCGGGCATGATCCAGCGGACATCGGGCCGCTGTTCGCCGGAGTGCCGGAGAATGTCTTTCTTTCAGGGAAATTGACCGCAGCGCTGCGGTGAGGGGGAAATTGTGACCGATTTTGTTGAGGTAAAAACCAAGGCGGCGGCTGAAAAAGCCATCAAGGCTGGAAAAGGCCTTCAGATCATAGCTGGGTCGTTCTCGCTGACGCTGGCGAATATCAGTGTCCCGATCGTCGTTACTGGCTCCGCTGATCCAATTCTAATTTTGGAAGGAACCAGCGCGCCCAGCATCGTGACGAGGGGAACCAGCGCGCCCAGCATCGAGACGTGGGGAGCCAGCGCGCCCAGCATCGAGACGTGGGGAGCCAGCGCGCCCCGCATTGTGACGAGGGAAACCAGCGCGCCCCGCATCGAGACGTGGGAAACCAGCGCGCCCAGCATCGTGACGAGGGAAACCAGCGCGCCCAGCATCGAGACGTGGGGAACCAGCGCGCCCAGCATTGTGACGAGGGAAACCAGCGCGCCCAGCATTGTGACGTGGGAAACCAGCGCGCCCAGCATCGAGACGTGGGGAGCCAGCGCGCCCAGCATTGTGACGAGGGAAACCAGCGCGCCCCGCATTGTGACGTGGGAAACCAGCGCGCCCAGCATTGTGACGAGGGAAACCAGCGCGCCCCGCATTGTGACGTGGGAAACCAGCGCGCCCAGCATTGATGCAAACGGATTCTCCTATGTTTTTACTCAAGGGGGTCGCCTGGCGGGAAAGGCATCCCCAAACGTGCTGCTACGCATACGGGGGGGCGCACAAATCGTAGGCGGGCAGCAGTTCCATATCAATCTTTCGACCAATTATGATTGGTGCGAATATTACGGAGCGCCGGTCGAGGCTGATGGGATCGTCGTCCTCTTCAAAGGCGTTGATGCCGAGTACCGCTCTGGCCACGGTGGCGACTATACGCCGGGGACTATGCCGGAGGCGGACAAATGGGACGGCGGCAAGGTCGAGTGTTCGCATGGTCTTCACTGGTCGCCGACACCACAGCATAGCTATGAGTTTTGCACACCTGCCCGGTATATAGCGGCACCGCATCATATTGACGATCTCGTTATCCATTGGGACGGCCGCTACCCCCAGAAGGCGATGACGCGCGCCACCGCTGGCCCTGTGTTCGAGGTGGACATTGACGGCAAGCCGATCCCCGTCGAGGTGCAACCATGACCCCCACCGAGGCGCTGCTCGCGCACATCAGGGCTCTCGTGGACGCCGACACCCCGTTCGACGGTACTCGCGTCGCCAAGGCGTTTGGGAAAAGCCGCAGCACCATTACCGGCTACCTGCGCGAACTGTCTATTGCCGGCATGATCGAGATCGACCGGCGGCATTACCACCAGACGCAGGTCACGCGGGTCACGGTCATTGGACATGGCTCGACCCCGTGGCCAGCGTTGAACGATGCCGTCAGGGCTGATGTGGTCGAAACGTCCGTCGCGCGGCTTACCGCGTGGATGGATCGCAACGGCTGGTCACAGAACCAGCTCGCGCGCGGGATCAGCATGGTTCGCGGTGCCGGATTCAACAGTGCTGCGATCAGCAAATTCATCGGTCAGGGCGAATGCTCGCCATCGGTCAAGCAGGATATTGCCGGGTTCATCGACACGTACCCGCGGGCGGGATCGTTCGAGGCATGGTTCGCGCGATACAACGCCACCAGGAACAAGGTGGACGACGACGAAATACAGCGTCGCCGTGACGAGGTTGAGCGCGAGCGCGTGGCCCGGCGCCGTGCATTGCTGGCGAACGAGCGTCGCCCATGGAAGCGCGCGGACAATGACGACTTTGACCTCGACGCCGCGACAATCCGCGCGCTGTCGGGTGGCACTATTGGAAGGTTGGGACATGGCTGACCGTGGAATCCTTTTCTCTGCGCCGATGGTGCGCGCCCTGCTGGACGGGCGGAAAACCCAGACGCGGCGGCTGTTGAAGCCGCAGCCTGAAGTGTTCCCGGTAGATGATGCGGGCACCCCCTGCGATGTTGGTTTACTCCACGTCGAGGGGGACAGACTCCCGCGCGTCACGACAGGCCTCGTTATTACCAAGCAGGAGGTTCGCTTCGCCATCGGCGACCGGCTCTGGGTGCGCGAGGCGTGGCACGCTGCTCGTTCGCTGGACCGCACACCGCCGAGAGACATTCCGCGCGACGCCAGCATCGAGCACGCTGCGACCGCGCGCAGCTACGCTGAGATCGGGCTGAAAGGCCGACTCCGCCCCGGCATGTTCATGCCCCGCTGGGCCTCGCGCCTGACCTTGACCGTGACGGACGTTCGGGTGCAGCGGTTGCAAGAGATCAGCGAGGCTGATGCGTTGGCGGAAGGCGTCGACCTTGGTGCGGCTGCCCGCCATGCGCGGGGGTTAAACCGCGAGTGGATCGCAGGGCATTGCTACGACTGCGAGTTTTGGTCGCCGGTGACTGAATGGAAATTGCCCGGATGTGGCTACCGAACCGGGGATGAAAGCGACTTCCGCCCGCGTCTGTCATCAGGGGCTGGGTGTTCGCATGGCTTCAAACTGCGAGAGGCAGAGGACCCGAAGCGCTTTCAATACCAGTTCCTCTGGAACAGCCTCCACTACAAGACCGGCGAGCACTGGGAAGACAATCCATTCATCGTCGCGATCAGCTTTGACGTGCGGAAAGGCAATATCGATGAGGAGTCCCAGGCATGACTGACCAAGACGAAATCGAGCAGGCGTATACGGATGAGGCGGAGAAGCGCCTTGTTAAGGCGTGTGCGCCCTACAGCCTCAAGGCCATCAGCGTCCTCGCCCGCGCGCTCAAGGAACCCGCATGGGTTCCGCCCGAAGACCCGCTTGTTACGCGGCTTCGCGAGATCGCGGCGGAGGAGTATCGTGCGGATAGGTGGGCCGTCGAAGCCATCGAGATTGAAGCCGGAAAATCAGACCGCCGCCCTTGGTTCCGCGCCGCCATCCGTCTCGCGCGGGAGGTGCAGGGGTGATGAGTGAAGAACCACGTACCACGCTCACGGATGGACGACAGGTCTATCCAGAGCATCGCAACAAGATCGCCGATGGACCGCGAAAGGGCCAGCAACAAGACTATGTTGTGTTGGCCGAGGAAGAGCGCGCCAAGGGGTTCATTCGCCCGGTTAGGCGCTCGTACAAGCACCTGAAATGCGGCGTCGTCACGACGATGGGCATGACGCTGGCGGAGACATACGCTCGCGACCCCTATTTCTACAGCGGCACTTTCTGCTGTGGATGCGGCGCACACTTCCCGGTCGGGGATGATGGTGAATTTGTATGGGATGGCACCGATGAAAGGGTTGGCACATGAAGATGAAAACCAAAGCCCCAACGCCTGATCATGAGGCGTTCCGGATCGACCTGATCGCGGTGTTGAATAAGCACGCCGGGGCGCTCGACGCAAGCGAACTGCTGGCCATTGCTGCCTATACGACAGGCCAGATCATGGCGATGCAGGACGCGCTCAAATGGACGCCGGACCTCGCAATGGAAGTGGTCGCTCGGAATATCGAGGCCGGGAACGCACAGGCAATAGCCGAAGCCCATAAGTGGATGCCAAGCGCATGACCACCACCTCACAGCGGGCGCGGAGAGCACCTAAGATAATTCTGCGGGCTTCGCGGTGTGGACACCACTTCCGAGAAGACTGCACGTCATGCCTATCCGCATTGGAATGCACCGATGCGGAAATAGATCGGCTCCACGCCCAGATCGCCACCCTCGAAGCCGAAGCCCACGCACGCGGCAAGGCGGAAGGCTACGCGCTGGCGAAAGCGGAGGATCGAGCGGTGGCGGCGGCTACCATTGCCGGGATCAAATGTGAGTGTGGAGAGCCTGCGACCACTAAATATGACGGCGATGATTATTGCCGGAAGTGCGCAGAAGCCTGCGCTTGGCGCGACTTTGAGGAAGGCGACATGCCGGGAGGTTTTGGTGAGGGGTAAATTTGCCGCCGCAATCGAGAAGATGGAGATGAAGGGATGAAATACCTACCGATTGTATTCGTCGCAGCGCTGGGGTTGCTATGGGGACAGGCGCAGTACGTGCGCGGCTTTAATGCCGGTGCGGATACGTCGCTCTGTGTCGGAGAAAATATACTGCTGAAAACGCCCATAAAAGAAATCCCCGCTTGTCAGAATGCGGAGTCTGAACTTCACGGCGTCAACGGCAAGACAGTGCTGGCATGGCGTAAGATAGCCGGAGACGATGTGCGGGAGATAAAGCCATGACAGACGAGATTAAATATATTGATCCTAGAGCGCTTGGGTCGATCACTTCCGGCATTCTCATGCTAGACGACTTTAGCAAGGTCCACGAAGCATTTGAGTGGGTGCTTGGCTATCCAGTTTGGACGCATGAATTTCCCGCCCTTCAATCAGAGGCTACTGCGGCGATTGATGCTCAAATATCGGGAATGCCTCATGGCGCTGTTGCCAACTGGGAGAAAACTGCTGAGTTTTTGTTAAGGAAACACGGTCCCGCAGTTCCAATAAAACGCGGGTCTGGTGTTAGGGCGGTAGACCCGGTCACGACTGCCGAGCAGATTATGTTTGGACGCCAGCCATGACGCATGAAGAGATCGCGGCGCTGCTGAAGGATATTGATATTCTCCATGTGTGGCCACAGTCTATTGCCGATCATCACGCAGACACCCTGGCCCCACGTCAGATTGAGAAGCTGTACGAAGTCGGTGTTGTTGCGACCTTAGCCACCACCGCCCTCCGCCAGCTTGTGGCTGAGAATGAGGGGGTAAGGGGGGCTTTGAGGGCCGAACGCCTAAAACCATGTCGCCACACGCGCACACTTGCCGAACAGCCAGACCGCGCAGATTTGAAAGCGTGGCAAGAGTCGCAAAGTGAGTGGCTTGACCCGACTATCCTTGGGATAGTCTCTGAATATGCCGCATGGCGAGACGACCATGACCAAGGCAAAACAACTGCGCTGAAATTGATCGCGAGACGGGAAAGTTCTTCTGGAGACATCGCCCGCGCCGCCCTCGGAGAACAGCCATGACCGACCCGGCAACAGCGGCGACGATCCCGCACGAAAGCGGGGATTTCAGTATTGGCGGGTCTTTGTGGCCGGGCCTTTCAAAGCTCATAGAGGAATGCGGCGAGGTCCTACAGGTAGGCGGAAAACTGATTGGCAGTGAGGGTCGGACCGACCACTGGTCCGGCGACCTTAACCAAATGCTTGTGGATGAACTTGGCGACCTTCTAGCCGCGCTCCGGTTCTTCATGGAGGCCAATAACATTGACACCTCCTCCGTAGCCGCTCGCCAGCGCCGAAAACTCGCGGTGTTTTGGGAATGGCACAGACAGGGCCTCGCCGTCCGCGCAATCTTGCAGGAGCAATCCAATGGTTGAAATAACACAGGCCGACCGGGAGGCTGCGTTAGCGCTTCGTCTGCATACGAGTAGTTTGTCAGCGTCGGATTATAGGGCAGTTGAGCATACGCGAGCCTTTCTGGCGGGCGAATGCGACGATTGGGAGAGTGTCCAAGCCTTCTCCCGTCACCGCATCGCCGCCGAGCAGCGCGCCCAAGCCGGGGGTGAGCCAACGGATAGAAATGTTTACCGCTTGCAGCTTGCGTTGAAAGATGTTTGCGAAGCCTTGCGTTCATGCAGAGACCAATTCGATTTTTACGCAAAGGAACATGAGAAAGCGGGCAAGAGCGAGAAAGCCGCAACTAACCGCGCATACGCTGACTTGGCGACCCAAGCGCTCAAAAAGAAGATTGCTGCCAACCCACCCCAAGCCGACGCGGACAGGCTGCGGGAAGCGCTGAGGGGCTATGATAGGGCAAGTATCGATCATGCTCTTCAAGAGATAGATGCGCTTCGCGATGAGCTACCTTACACGATACCGAAGTACGTTGAGCCTGTACTTAAGAATACTGCATGGTTGCTTACCCGCATCGACGCCATACTGGGAGAGGGGTGATGGGCGACTATCTCAATGGCTTCACGCCGGACATCGAATGCAAACGATGTGATGGCAACGGCTGGATACCCAAGCGCTGGGGCTTCAACAGCAGGGTGCAGTTGACCGAGGAAGACTGCCCGGACTGCTGCGGTCATGGCTGGCGTCCGATGACACAGGACGAGATTGATGACGCTGCGGCAGATGCATTCTCCGACATGTGCGAAGGTGAGCCACCGCTGAGCGCGGACGAGCGCCATCAGGCAGCGTGGAAGCAGAAACAGGAATTGAGACGTGGCTGACGACCCGCACAACACCATGATGGAGCGCAAGCCCTATCGCCCGTCGAATGGATCTGAGGGCGAAGCCTTCATGTGCACTTGGTGTGCCAAGTGTGAGCGCGACCGCGCCCACCGCGAGGACTGGTCCGTCGATGGATGTCCGATCATCGTCGCCACCATGGCGCTGGTAATCGACGACCCAGACTACCCCAAGGAATGGGTCTATGGCGCAACGGGATACCCAATCTGCACCGCATTTACCGTCTCGCCCGACCATCCTGAGCCGCTCGATCACAACGCTGTTGTGAGGCCACTACTATGAGCGCCGCCAGCAACGTCCGCGCCGGAATGTGGGAGGGGTAGATGACGGCGCTTCCCGACATCGCCCGGCACTGGCTGTCCCAAACCGAGAAGGGGAAGGGCATCAGACTTGACGCCGATGCAATGGACATACTCAATGCGATTGGATTCGGCGAACTGCTCGCCACGGAAGCCGCGAAGTACCAGAGGGAACAATGCCGAAACAGAAGCGCGCGAAACCGATCTATCAGAGGGGAGAGTTCAGGCTCTACCCGCGCCCCGGCCGAAGCCATGAAATCATCTGGTATGACGAGGATCGAAAGCGGGAAAGAAGCATTAGCGCGGGCACGACAGACGAGCGTGAAGCCAAGGCGCGATTAGATAACGAGTATGTCGCCAGGCACGGCGGCATCAGGACGTGCCCGGCCTGCGGGCAGGCGATCAATCAGAAAGGCGAGTTCGTGACCGTTCTCATCGCCAACTACAAGGAGACAAAGCCGTCGGGCGATGCGATCCACCCGCGCCTCGATCACGTTCTCCTGTTCATTGAGGAGACGAGCCGGGCGAACGATACCGTCGAATCGGTCGACAAGGCGTGGGCGTCGGACTTCCGGCAATGGATGGCCGGGCGAACAGACAGGGTGCGATCCCCCAGCACGATCGAGAACAGCCTGATCCAGTTGGCTGCCGCGATCCGCTTCGGCGGGGTAGAGCCGGGCTTCACGACGATCCCGACGAGCGAGGTTAACCGGACGCCGCAGTACCGCGCCGACATCAAGACGCTCGCCGCCATGTTCCGCTATGCGCTGGAGCCGAAGAAGAAGCGCGACAACCTGCTGCGCTACCTGCGCGCCGCCGTCGCCACATGGGCCCGGCCGGACGCCATCTACGACATCAGCACAGATCCGAAGCGCCACCAGTGGCATTCCCGCGCGCGCGTGCTGGCGCTCAATCCGCTGGGCCGGAAACAGACCCGCAAGTATCGCGCCACCATCCCCGTCGCACGCCAGTTCGCGCCGCACCTGGATGAGGCCAAGGGCTTCTACCTCCCCGTCGACAGCATCCGGTCGGCATGGGAGGCAATGGCCGACGAGATCGGACTACCCAAAGAGGGAGAGGCTGGCACGAAGCTGATCCGCCGATCTGTGGCGCAGATCGCGCGGGCGAGGCTGGGCGAGGAGCATTGGGCTCAGGGCCGCATGATGCTGGGCCACCACAAGGCGTCGACGAGCGATATTTATGCGCTGTTCGACCCTGCCAATCTGGGCCGCGCATTGGCGGTGACGGAGGCAATTATCGACGAGATCGAGGCGTTGGCCACCGGAAGTTACCGCGCCGATACCGCACAGGCCGACAACGTCATTTCGATAGGAGTTGCCAAAAATGGCTGAAATGCTGGGAGGAAAATGGTGGGCGTGGCAAGGATTGAACTTGCGACCCCTGCGATGTCAACGAAGCGCCTTATCGCGTTTCGCGCAGAAAACCGCCACTTCTGACAATCTGAATAGCGGAACGGGCGGGGAACAAACCCGATTCGCGAGGCCGGTTTACCGCGCGCTTACCGCGACCCCCGGACCCCGCCCATGACGGCGGCTCCCGGCATGAGGGTGGTGGATCTGTTTTCAGCCGCTGCGGGTGGCTGGTCGCTGGGAATGCACCGCGCTGGCTTCACCACCATTGCCGCGTGCGAGGCCGTCGAATGGCGCCGCATCCTCTATGCGCAAAACAATCCGGGGGTTCCGATTTATGAAGATGTCCGCACTCTCACCGCAGAGCGACTTTTGCGAGATATTGGAGAGCTTCCATCCATCATCGTCGGATCGCCGCCATGCCAGGACATCAGCAGCGCCAACACCAAAGGCAAAGGCGTCGAAGGCGAAAGGTCCGGCCTCTTCTTTGAAGCCATCCGCATCATCGGAGAGTGCCGCCCTCGTTGGTTCGCTCTTGAGAACAGCGCTAATATCCGAACTCGGGGCGCTGACGCCGTGCTCGCTGCACTGGAAGACATCGGCTACGCCTGCTGGCCGCTCGTGGTACGTGCTTCGGACATCGGAGCCAACCACGAACGGCCCCGGTCATGGCTCATCGGATGCGACCTCGGGCAGGTTGGGAACACCAACATCGAACGCGGCGCCGCGCGGGTCAGTCCTGCGGCGCGAGAAGGGCGCGATGCATTCGAAACAGGACAACTTCGACCGGACTCCGAGCCCCGGCGAGATTGTTCACTTCATGCTGCCGACGCCGGTTGTTCAATCCCAGCAGGGCGGGATGCGATGGGAAGGCGGAGCCGGGGGCAGGAAGGTCCTGAAGGAATCCGGCCTGATGGACGTGATGCGCGAGAAACTCCCGACCCCGACCAAGCGGGACAAGCGGATGGATGCATGGTCGCCAGCCTACGACAAGAGAAAATCGCCGACGATGGACGCGGTGATGGATGGAGCGCTGACCGATCGGGCATCGGACAAGTGGCAGTATGCGCGGGAGATCGCGGCGATCCTGACCGAGCATGGCCTCTCTGGAGCCTCGATGACCTTGCCGCTCGTTTACGGCTGGATGCTCGGATTCCCGCCCGGCTGGCTGGAACGCGCGTTGCTGTCGGCGGTCCAAGAGGGATTTCTGCCGCAAGTCTCATCGTCGAAGCCTACGGGGACGCGGTAGTGCCGCAGATCCCTGAGGCTATCGGACGCGCGATCCTGCGGGTGGAGCGCGCCATGTCTGCACTAACACAGCCCGCGCGGGCGGAGGAGGGGTGATGTGCATCGGAAAGCCGGAATGCCAGCGGTGCGAAACGTGCGGACTGAGGAAATACCAATTTTGGGTTGGAACCGTCATGCACAATCGCGGGTGCCCTTGGGGGTATGGGCAGATGAATGAATGCCCAGACGCCGTAAACACCGCGCGGATGATCCATCGGGCGACGAGCGACGGCGCTTTTGCGACCGCAACTGGCCAGGCGTTTTGCGCGCAAATGGCCGCATCTGGGGTCGACCTGAACGAACCTCAGATCGAATGGATACCTTCCCCCACCACAGAGGAGTGAATGATGCAGGGTAAAGGCGATCCGATCCTGACACCACGCCGTGCACCGATGTCGCTGCGTCACACCGGCTTTCACCCCAGCGATCCAGACTGGACCGAGGGACGGGGCATAGCGATCCGCGAGGCCAACGCTCAGGCGCGGAAAGACACGTTCGTTATGCGCCGCGCAACTTACACCAAGGAGACCACCGATGCCTAAGCCAACACCAGAGGAAATCGCCCGGATCGCGGAGCGTGTGGATCGCGGCGAGATCAAGGCGCTGTCGATCAAGCAGCCATATCCGCATCACATCTTTCACGACTGCAAGGATGTCGAAAATCGCGACTGGCCTACAAAGGGCCGGGGGTGGTTCATCATTCATGCCGGCGTATCGAAATCGGAATGCGCACCATCTCAATACGATCTGCCGCGTGGTGGCGTGGTCGGCATGGCGCGCATTGTTGATTGCGTCGAACAGATGGACAGCGACTGGTTCTTTGGCCGCTATGGTTTCGTCCTGCGCGACGCATTCCCGCTGCCGTTGATCCCGTGCAGGGGGCAACTTGGGTTCTTCCGGTTGCCTGACGATGTTCTGGCGGCCACGGCAAGCACCCTCCGCGCCCACCTTCAGGAGCGCGGGTGATGGCGGCACTCATCGTCCTGCTATGTATGGTGGCCTTTGCGTGCGGCACGGCGGCAGGCTTTCTCTTGGAGAGGAAGAGACCTAGCCGCCACTACTGCACAAGGTGCGCCAGGAGAATGCCATGACCCGCGAGCAAGCAGCCCGCCAAGCCCTCACCCCGCCAGACTTCCCTCAATAATCGTACAGCGGCGGCCTCGCCCCGTTGACGTTGCCGGAGATCGTGCAGCGCAGGCAGTTGGTCGTCCGCACCTGCGTCATCCAGCGCGCACCCTTCGGCGTCCGGGCGATGTTGTTCGTCACGGTGCAATCGCGGCAATCGCTGATCACCACGCCGCTCGGCCTGGGCCCCGCCGCCGCGTTGCCGTCGATCACGATCCGGTCGAACCCGCCATCGTTCACGCCGTTACGGACGTGGTTGAACCCGGTGAAGCCTTGCAGGTCGCCAATCGACGAATTCCCGCGCAGGGTCACGTCTGCGGTCGGTGTTGACCCGGCCACGCTCCACAGCTGGATGCAGTCCGGATGCGCGTCTCCGGTGATGAACGCATAGCATTTGCTGTTCGTCACGGTGACCCGCTGGCTGGCGGCGATGTTGATCCCGTCGATCCGCCCGCCCGAAATGTCGGCCTTGTCAATGGCGATGTCCTGCGACTTGCTGAGCACGATTCCGCGCAGGTTGTCGACCAGCACCGGCGCGTTGAAGGTCAGCCGCTTGCTGTTCAGTACATAAACGCCATAGCCAGACGCTGCGGTGCCCATCGCGCCCTTGTAGACGCCGCCGTTGACGATCCAGCCCGCCGACCCCTTGAACTGGAGCTTCAGCAACGCCTTGCCCGCGTTGATCGTCACCGGGGCCGTGTGCACCCGGTTCGTGATGGCGAGGGTGCCGTAATCGACCCCGTCGGCAAGGGTGATGACCGCGCCGTCCTTCGCGCCGTCGATAGCCGCCTGAGCACCCGCCACGGGCGTGACGGGGGCCGCAACTGGAACCGGCGCAGGGGCCGGTGCGGGCGCGGGCGTGACGACTGGCGCGGGAGCCTCCGCGATGGGAACGCACGGTGCCGTGGTCAGGGCGGCGGCGAGCAAAAGCATCTTGATCATGGTTCATTTCCTTCCGGGCAAAAATCGACGCCGGGCATCCCCGTGCGCTGGAAAAATCGGCACAGCCGCGCCCCGGCGCTGTGCAGGCGGTCGCCCCAGCTTTCGAGCGCCGCGTTGTAATGCTCGGCCGCCACCGGATCAGTGACGATCGCGTCAGTGGGGACCGGCTTCGGCTCCACCGCCGCTCGCAGATCGGCAAGCCTCGGGTATCCGCCCGAGCTTGCGCAGCCGCTCGCAATTGAGAGCAAGAGCGGCAGGGCTGAGAGCGCCGCCAGACGGCGCGGAGCGAATCGCATCGTGCAGATCCTTTTCGTTGTGGGTGTTGCGGATGGTGTCGACGGCCTGTTCCTCGGCCGCGACCTCGCGCGCGGCGCTGGTCTTGGCCTCGCGCGCCGCCTCATGTTCGGCGATCACGCTGCGGTCATAACTGCACTTGGCGACGCCGAGCAGGCCGACGAGCGCGGTCACGGCGACGGACAGGATCAGCGGCTTGCGCAGCCAGTCCGGCACGCCCCAGCGGGCGAGCAGGTTGAGGAGGATGACGGGCATCGCTACAGCCCCTCGATCATATGCCGGACCATGGCCTCGGCCTGTATGGCGGTAAAAAGATTGGTGCCGATGGGGCCGTCGCGGGCATGGTCATATTCGCAGCCGGGGTTCACATGAGGCGCGAACTTTATCCCGGCATCCGGGTAAAAATCCTCCGGCAGCTTCCAACCCAAGAACCTGTTGGCCATGTGCTTGATCTGTTCATCCGTCATCAATCTGCTCCCTACTCTTCCTCCGGCGGCGATACGCTCTCGCCCCGGTCGCGCACGTTGGCACTGATGTCGACGAACTCGCCGAGGCGAGCCTTGAAGCTGTTGGCCTGTACCGCGATGACGATCACGCCGCCGACCATGCCGAGGCGCAGCCATTCGCTGTAGAGGATCACCATCTCCACCAGATTGCGGTCGAGGCGGCGGGCGGCGAGCAGCAGGAAAATCACGCACACGCCCTCAACGGCGATGCCGAGGACGATGGCCCACACGGTCAGGGCGCGGATTCGCCGCGCATTCATGTCGAGCGCAAAGCGGACCGATCGCGCGATCCACCCGAACGCCCACGCGGTCCACTCGCGCAGCCGGATCATGCGACCCTCGTCCGCAACCAGCCGAACATGAACGCCTCGTTCGCTTGCCGCGCCTCGCCCAGCGATATGTAGCGCTCGGCCTGCAACCCGTTAAGCGCGGCGAGCATCACCTTCTCACCATCCGCGCCGCGCTTGGCCAGATAGGCGGTCAGCGCCGCGCGCGTGGCCGCGCCCGCGATGCCGTCCACCGCCATATCGGCATAGTCGCGGCCCTGATTGTTGAGCGCGTTGAGCACCCGCTGAAGGAACTTCCCGGCGACCGCTGGCCCCATGTTGACGCCGGTGTCGACCAGTTCGGCGGCGATTGCCGGGCTGATGTCGGCGATCTTGTCAAAGCCCGGCGCGACGACATAGCGGCGGCGATAGATCGTCTTTGCCAGCTCGCGCGGCAAAGCGCGCATAGGGCCGGAATATCCGGCGGCGCGGGCAGTGGCGGCGGTGATGCCGAAATTTGTTTCACCACCGGCGTCGCGGGCATCGTTGACGTATCCACCCTCGCGCGACAGCACTTCCTCAATCACGTCGTCGATGCCCATTCTTCCCTCACCCTTATCTCGGAAATCGCCGCCTGTAGCTGCTCACGCAGCGGCCCCGGCCCGTGCATCAGAAGTAGCGTTTCAAGCTGAGCGATCCGCGCCTGCGCGCGGTCGTCGCGCTTTTCGCAGTCAGACTTCAATTCAGCCAATTGGCGCTTCAAAGGACCAATAAGGATCATCTGAATGAACCCCCATGTAGCTGCGCAACCCGAAGCAAAGGCCCCCGCCAAAGCTCCCCCATCAGCCCCGCCAAAATCCATTCCGCCTCTTCCTATAGTGTGCGACCTAACGTTCATAACGGCCCCATACACATGCCACCTGCCGACTTCGGGCCTGTCGGCTTGGGTTTTGGTTTACTGGTCATGGGGTTGATCCTGTTCTTTAAACCACGCCACAAAGGCGGAGACGGTTATCCCAACGTCCGCGACGTGCTTTGCTGATTCCTGATGTCCGTTCACCGCCGGCCCCCGCCGTTGTGTTCTGTTGCTGCGGTCATGCGACAACCGCCTGCCATGCAAACCCTACGTTAGCCCCCGGATCGGCATTTACGCGGATTGTAAACTGACTGCTGGTGTAGTCGGCAGTCGGAACGCGGAACTTGCTCGCGGTCCCCAGATCATCGAGCGGCGTCACCATGATCTCACCGGCTATCGGGGTTAGGGACAAGCCGTGATTCACTGCGATGGACGTTGTGCCGTTGAGAAGTGTGGCCGAGCCCTGCGCCTCGGTGATGTAGCCGGTGTTGTTGCGCATGAAGATCGTGCGAGGGTTGGCGGACGCCCACGAGATCGCGCCCGTGACGTTGCCGCTCAGATTGCAATCGACGATAGTGCTGTCGGCAAAAACGGGGCCTGTAGCGGCCTCCACCTCGATTGCATATTTCTGGCTGTTGGAGAAACCTTCCAGCGGTGTGATCCGCGTATTGGACAGGTTCATGTCATTATAGGTGCCGCCATTGGCGAAAAAGATTCCTGAATAAGTGCCAGACGAAGACGTGCTGTTTCCTGATATGATTCCATCAGTATAGGAAAACCCGTCAACCGGCTCCTGAAAGTTGAACCCGTAAGACCCACAGTTAACGGTTCGCCAGCTATCGAACGTAAGCCCGGTGACGCTCGCGCCCGCTTCGATCTCTACACCGCTATTACTGTGGGACCCATTCCATCCGGCAGAAAACACCAGGCGTCTGATATTTCCTCCGGAATTCTTGAAAAGTATGCCAACCCCGGAACAGGTATCAAACGATGCACCGGACACGAACATGTGGTCAAAATTGGTGGCGGCGGGCGGGGCTATAACAAGTGCGTTGCCGCAGCGGTTAAACTGCGTCCCCGCGCTCATGAATACGCCGTCCCACTCTTCGACGTATAGCCCAGCATAGCATTGCGTTCCGACACCACCGTCCACGGAGAGGTTTTGAATTATGAGGTTTGAGCCGCCCGATCTGGCTGAAACCGCCTTGCCGTTGGTCGCCACCATGTTGACGCAATGACTGTCGCGAATGGTTGTCCATTGGCATGTGACGAGATCGACGAGCCCGAAATATCCGTCGCACCGGACATTGCTGACCTTGAGGCCAAATGTCTTGCTCGCCTTTACCAGGTAACCCGCCGTCTTGGTCGACGCGACGGTAAACGACATGTTGGAAATCGAAGGTGAGTAACGCAGCGTCACCCCGGCCCCGATAGTGAACAAGTCGGCAGTCGTGCTGGTCTGCTGAATGATGGTCAGGTCAGGCCCGGCACCGTCAATCACAACACCATCGCGATCAAGCGCGGTCAGACTGGATATTTTGAAAGTGCCGGAAGGCACTTTGACCGGGCGGCCTGTTGCAAGGGCATCATTGAACGCCGTCGTGCTGTCCGCCGCACCTGTACGGTCTGCAAGCCACGGCGCGGCTGTAACGTCTGCCCAGTTCCATAGAATCGCGCCGACCGTCTCGCTGGTTTGAGCGACAGACAGATCGATGCCGATTAGCGACGCCCCCTCCCCGCTCGCGGTAGAGGCGAGGTCGGAAATCAATTGAAGCGTTTGGTTGAGATTCCACATGCGCCACGTCTGCGCAGTCGTGCCAACCGTGATCGGATCTGCGGTCGTCAGCACCCATGCGCCAGCATTGTCGCCGCCTGTGACCGGGACATAGCTGCCCTGCACCACTTCCGCCGTCTGATCGAAATCGGTTGCGCGCGCCCACGCGCCAGCGGCTGTTACATATATGCCATTTTCGGCAGGTGCCGTCTGGTCCATCAACAGGACGCGGCTCGTGCTGGTCATCACGCCAGCGATAGTCTGCTCGCCGGTCAGGGTAATATTGCCATCGGAGTTGAGCGCGCTCGTGCCGGTCTCAACCGCATCGATAACGGTGTACCCGGCCGCCGCGACGATCTCGGCGAAATTCGACGACAGTGCCGCCATGACTTCAGCGTCGGAATATGTCGACGGAATCGTAATATCGCCGATGGCGCCAATGCGGCGCGCGACATCAGCGAAGCTCTCTCCGCGCGCGTTATTGACCACAACTCGCGTGGGAGTGCTCATGCTGTAACCTCCGTGGTGATGTAGAGTGTGCCGCGTGTCAGCGCGATCGGCAGACTTCCAGCGACAGCCTTGATGTCGATGGCGGCCGTAGCGAGGCCCATCACATCGCCATAGGCGTCAAATTGAGAGCCGATCCACTGTGCCGAGAATGTGCCGTTCGTCGGCTCAACCAACGCGACCGTTGCGGTGGCGATGACGGTTCCTCCAGCCGCATCCCGCGCCTGTGCAGTTATCGTCCACCCGGTGATGTCCATTGCAGCACCCGTCGCGTCGACAAGCTGATATTCGCGGAAATCAGAGCCGTTGCGCGGAACCTCGATGTCGAACCAGAAAGGTGTCATGCCGCGTTCTCCAGAAAGCGGATCGACGCTTCACCGCGACGGCCGAATTGCAGTGCGGGCGACCAGCTTTCGCCCGGCGCTGACCGGCACTTGATGAACGGCCAGTCGAAGATGCATGTTGCGCCGGCTGAAACAGCCTCGCGCAAAGGCGGCTCGATCTGGTAAAAGCCAGCGCCCAATGGGCGGACAACGCGGTAGCCGCGCCCGCCGACGCTGAATTTCTCACCCCCTACAAGGGCCGCGCCTTTTGCCACAGTGATCGCCACAATGGTTGCCCTGAGTGCCGCAGCAGCGCCTATCGTGGCGGCGATGGCCGAAGCGGAATAGGCCACCGATGTCGGAAAAACCGGATCGTCATACACCAACTTCGATGCGACCAGCGGCAAGCGTCCGTGCACCGGCCTGTTGGCGTGAGCGAGCGACAGGATCGGAACGAGGCAATCGGTCTTGCCTCTGCCCAAATAGCCCTCCCACGCCTCCCATGCCTTGATCTGGGCAGGCGTGCGAAGCGTGACGCCCTCGAATGCGATTTCCCAGCGCCCGCCGCCGTCCGTCGCAATCACGTCTTCCTCGCCGGATAGGGCGACCCCGCCGGATATGACGGATTCCACAATCCGGGCCGTTATGCTGGTCGGATTGAAGATGTGGACAGGAAATATAAACATGGCCCACAACCTGCGGGGAACGCGCCTTCACCGCTACGGACGAACTAGGTCACCGTCACCGCGATTGGGCCGGTTGTGGACGCTGCGCTGTCGGCTGCGTTGTATGCCACAGACCAGAGATAATAGTCGTCTGCCGACAGGCTTTCGCTGAACGCCTCTGTCGCGCCAGCAACGCCCGAATAGTCGCTGCCCAGCTGTGATGCCGATCCAAATACGCTGGTCGTGCCGTACCACAATTCGCTGTGGCCGAAATTCGACGACGTGCTGTTCGACCACGATCCGGAGACCGAGCCGCTTCCGCCTGATGCCGTGAACGCAGTGTTCGGCGATGGGGCAAGTGCCGCCGTGCTGGTGCTGATCGTCTCTGTCGCCGACCATCCCGAAAACTGGCCAGATCCGGTGGAATAGGAAACCTCGACCTCAACCGACTGATCGACCGGGACGAGATCGGACACAAGATCGATGCTCGTCCCTTGCGCGATGTCGCTATATTCCTGCTCGTTCCAGACCGTTTCACCATTCAGGCGCCAGTGTAGATACCATGTCAGATCCGCGCGGTCGGGGCTTGAACATGTGATGAGAATGCGCGCGCTGCCACCGTCGAGTTGCGCCGAACTGGACGACACGACAGGCACAGACAGCGCCGCCATCGCCACCCCATCGCCGACAGGGGCAGGATCGCCCTCCTCAGTGACTTCGTTCCAATCATCGAGCGCGGCGCTCACCGCCGCCCATGTGAAATTGACGCCGCTGGTCTGGTGGTTGCGCTCAATGGTGAGAATTTCGGCGAGGCCGTCATAAAATATCGTTCCGGCTTCCTCGACAGTCAGATTGATGTACCGTTGCCCGATGACCGATCGGCCGGAATAGTTCGTTGAGATGGTGCCGGAATATTGGGCATTCTGCCGTGCCATCATCCGCTTGGCGAGATACTGCACTTGAGCGTGACTCGGAACCTGCGGCGCGAATGGCTGCGATACCTTCCGCCCGCGTTCGGCAATGTCAGCGCTGTCGAGCCATGCGGTTGCCTCGACCGTGTTAAAGTCATGCTGGTCGCTGATGTAGGAGACGATGACCTCGTTGAGGCGGTCCTCGTCCTCGACAAAATTCTTGACCTCGTAGTCGATGATTTCGGTCGATGTGATCGTCACGGTCGGCGTGTAAAGCTGACCCACATAGATGATGAGATACCCCTCTGGCGTCTCCCCCATCCATCCGTCGCAGGTTTTTAGGAATTCAGATATCACCTCGTGCGGCTTGGCGCTGCTGTCGTACATGATCCAGCCTCGGTAGAGCTTTTCCGCCCCGCCGGCTTTCAACGCTCGTGCTGTGTCGCAGATATTGGCGGCGGCGATCCAGTAATCGATCACCGGTAAAATCTTCGTGTCGTAATCGACAGGCCGCTTCGTCACGAGATAATGCAACAGGCCGAGGACCGGATTGTCGAAAGAGCCGGTCCAGGTATCATCGTCCGCCCAGTCCTGCCCGGTCAGGCGAGGATCGAATAGCGTCATCCCATCGATCACGAGCGACAAGGTGATATTGTCGCCCTGCGGATAGACATCCAGAAAATGCTTCTGCTTGACCGGCGTCTTGAGCATGTAGCCCGCCATCACGCCGTCGCCGCGATGGGATGATGTCCATATGCCGGGCAGCTTGGATATGACGGCAGAGAATGCTGTTTCCGTCGCCAGACCGAGATTATAGCCGACATTTACCGCGCTGCTGGCATAACGGCCATCGGCCAGCGCGTTGACCGAACTGCCGGTCAACGTCACCAGATCGTCGTTGAGATAGATCGCATGGACAGCCGAAACGCGCCCGTCGGCAAACGCGATGACATCAACCGCCGTGCCATCGGTTGCCGTCTCGAATAGCACCAGAGCGCCATAGGAACGGCGGCGACCGTAGATGTAGTTCCGCAGCGGTGTCGATGTCTTGACCTGGCGCTCTGCCGGTTCCGGTTTTGGCGCGGATGGAGCGAACAGGCTCCCGACCATCCCCAGCCCTACCGCAAAACCAAGAAGAGAGACAGCCTGAAGGGCGGTGACGGCGATGCCATAGGCCGCGAATGTTCCGCCAAGCGCGCCGACAATAGCTCCTGAGATCGCTTGCCCGACACCGGGGATGACGTTGACCGCGACAGCCGCGACCACCAGAGCAATACGACCTATCTTCCCCATGACGCCACCAGATTGGCAGGATCGATGGATGCGCCGCCGATGCCACGCGGAGAACGAAAGCACCAGCGCTTGCCGGAGAATATCGCGCCGATGTCGATCGGTTCACCGTCCTGCCCTTGAACCGTGATCAGGCCGATATTGCCAATCGCGGGATCACCAGAGACGCGCGGCCAAATATCGATCATTCCCTCGCCCCAGAGCGCCAGCAAGCCGCCCGCCTCGGCAATTAGCAATTCGACTTCGATGTCGGTTTTGTAGCCGCGCCATTTGGCCATAGGATCGATGCCAGTGACCGATTTGACCCAATCGGCGGCGAAGGTGGTGCAATCGGCAAAACCCCACGCCCACGGCCGCGTCGCCTGCAATTTGAGATATTCGCCCAGATCCATGTTGGTAAGTGGCCGAAATCAAGCTGGCGCTGATACGGACAGACTTAAGCCGGGCCGAATCGCCGCGACGTTCCGGCATTGATTTTGCCGACATGGCTGAAAAATGCATCGTCGGAACTTCGTCCGCGCTGATCCGCGTCGGTAAAGAATGCTGGCTGTGGATTTGATCGCGTGGTGTCGCCACTGCGGATCGATACCGTCAGCACTCTTTCGCGGCCCTTCTCGGAATTGCCGGACGCGATCGTCATGCTGTCGGCTACCCCGAGCCACTCCCAATTGATCGTTCCGGACACCTGCCAGTCGTCATCGAACTCAACCCGCCCGATCAGGACTTCAGCCTCCTGCACTTCGGGGCGGTCCTCCTCGACCAGGCGCAATATCTCCGCCGTGATTCCCGACAACCTGATGTCGATGCGGTCGGCGGCACCATTCAGCAGCAGCTTGAGCGATGGAACCGAGACGACATGCCCGCCGCCAAGCCATGTGGCGCCGGACGCATCGACGCTATCGGCTGGCGTTTCGAGTGCACCGTGACCTGACCAGATATAAAGGACCGGCGATACCGCCATCCGAAAGACATAGCTGTGCCGATAGGTCGCCATCAGGAACCAAACCTCTGCCTGCGCGCGCTGATGATCGGCGTGTCCCTCACGGCGCTGGCATAGGCTTTCTGGCCTTCCTGCGATGCCGTCTGGTTGACGTAGTTGATCAGTTCCGGCGTCGTGATCCCGTAGCGCGCGTCCAGCACGAAGGTCTGTCGCACGACCGTAGTGCCGCCACCCCCGCGCGACAGTGGGCTGTTGCTGACGTTGACAGTCTCGCCACGGCTCACATTGGCGATGGGCCGACCATTGAGAGAGAGTGTGTTGCGATCGGTTCCGCCACGCCCGCCGATCTGGAATGACCCGCCACCGGCAAAGCCGAGCAAAGCGGAACCCACGGTAGCAATAACGCCGAGTAGGCCGCTTCCGCCGCCTCCACCAGATGCCCCCGCCAGCGCTTCCGCCAACGGGCGCATGATGACCTGTTCGATCAGCAGATTGATCAGCCCGGAAATCAGCGGGTCTTTGGTGCCGATGGCCTTTTGCAGCGCCCCAGCAATACCCTCCTGCACTGATTGCAGCTCGTCGACGACGTAGGATTCGATGCGGTCTTGCGTATCGGTCTGTGTCAGGCCGCGAGCGTAGCGGTCAAGGGGGGATTCATATTGTTGCGCCAGCGCCTTGCGCTCATTGGCTTGGCTCGCATCGAGACGGGCAAGGCCAGCCTGCCCCTTGAGAACATCCGTCTGATCGCGGCTCTGGATCAGACGCTCATATTCCGCGCGCTCCTGCGACTGCTTCAATTTCAGGATGCGTTTTTCAATCTCATATTGCTCGCGGCGGTTTGCGGTGAGATCAAGGCTCGACCGCGCCAGATCTTGCGCACCTCGATTGGCGTCGGTTTCAAGATCGTATTGGCGCTCAAGGATTGCCTCTTCGCGCTTGCGGATGACGGATGCCGCCTCGATTGCCGCCACGGTATTGGTGAGCGCCGAAACCTGCTGCTTTTGCAGGGCGGTGTAGCGATCGTCCGCCGCGATCTCTTTGATGGTCGCCTGCCTACCCGCCTCGATGCGCTGTAGATCAATCGCCGCGCGTTCCTCGGCATCGGTTATTTCGTTGGACTTGAGGCCAAGGATACGATCATTGAGCGCCGCTTCCTCGCGGGCGAACGCGTCCGCATCGAGCGGCGACTTAGGCCCTTTCTTTGTCCTACCCGTGCCGGTCGGGGTGATCGCGGGCGTGCCCGTGTCCTTGGACTTTCCGTCGATGCCGACGCCGGGCAGGATGCTCTCGATAAGACCTTGCCACTTGCGATCGGTCGCGTTGTTTTCGAGGCGCTGGCGAGTGTCGCCGCGAGCGTTCTGAAATGCCGATGAGTTGCCAATCCCGCGCATCCCAAATCCGAACGGATTGAGGTTCTGCGCGACATCGTTCACCCCTTGAACAAATCGCCCAAATCCGGAATTTCCTATCGATTCCATCAACCCGATAATGCCGGAAATGACGCTATACGCCTCTTTGCCGACCGCGATCAGTCCAGTAAGTTCCGACCGAACAGTGATCCCAAATTGTTCCGCCTTGTCCGCCAGGCCATCAAACCCATCCGAACCGTCGCTCACGAAATTGGCGAGCGCGGTGGAAAATTCGCCGCCCCGGTCAAACGCGCCGAACGTCGTCACGGCAGCGTTATGGACGCGGGTCATCGCTTGATCGAAGGTTACGGGAAGTTGCTTAAATTCAGCGTCTATCTGTTTGGAAGCACCCGCCAGAGCGTCGATGACCTTCTTGCCCGTGATCTCACCTTCTGCCCCCATCGCGCGCAACTGGCCGATGGTGACGCCGAGCCCGTCCGCCAAAGCCTTCGCCAGACGCGGCGCATTCTCAAGCACGCTATTCAACTCTTCGCCGCGCAGCGTGCCGGACTGAATGCCCTGTAGAAGCTGTCTGACACCGCCAGCGGCTTCCGCCGCCGTAGCGCCAGATATTTGGAAAGCCTTTGTGATCGTCTCCGTCGTACGCGCGGCCTCCAACTGTGTGATGCCCAATTGCTTGGCGTTCCGCTGGAACGTGCCGTACAGCGCGGCGGCTTCCGCCAGCCCGCTGCGCGTCTCATTGGCAATGCGCAAAACATCCTTCTGGGCCTGCGCGAATGAACCGGATTCACGGGTTGCCAGCTTCAGTTGAGCATCAAGATTTTTGGCTTCATCGGCAAGGCCGAGAAACCCCTTGGCCAGCGCGACGACCGACACTCCAGCGAGCGCGGCGCCCATGACGCCAGCCGCACGACTGACGACGCGCTCGGTGCCCGCCGCGTTTTTCTGGATATTGCCCATCGCGCGGTCGAACTTCTGATCGGCGCGCACGAGGTTAGCCTCATAGCGATCCAGCCTGGCCTCAAGCTCGACGACGACGCGATCTGCAACAACAGCCATATCAATGCACCTTCGCTATGCCAGCGCGTTCCATGCGCAGGAACATCGCCGAGACTTCATCCGCCGCAGGCGCTTCCGGTTCAGCACCATCGCTGTTGGTGGCGTTGTGGAAGTGCGAGATGGCGAGATATTCGGGCATGGTGATCCTCTCCGCGTCGTGGAGCGTCAATCCGAGAGTGACGCAGTTGTGGAGGATGAGGCCCCAGTCGATTTTCTTCGGCTCCCGGTCCTCTGTTGCGGCGGGCTTTTTTTTTGCGCCGGTTCCGGCTCGTATCCGACATAGAGGGCGCTGATGATCGCGCGCGCGATGACATGGCTTTGCGCGAGCGGTTTGTCCTCGACGTAGTTCTCGATCAGGCTATTCGCCTTCAGGTCGCTCACCACATATTCGATGCCGTTGACCTCACCCTTGCCGCCGCCGATCAGCCCTTGCCGGATCGTCTCGACAACATCGTGGATCGAGAAGCCACCGGAGATAAGGCGATGGCGCACCAGATCGATCGGTCCTGCTTTCGCTTCGATTTCGACGATGCGCTTGATGGGCAGGCGGAAATGATAGTTGCCGTCTGCGAAGCTGAGGGAAATTCCTGTTTGCATGGCGCGAGGCTATGGGCTCGCGGCAGCGCTCGCTACGGACAAAAAGGCGGCCCGAAGACCGCCTGTAGGTGCAGGGTTGCGATGGATCAGGGGATGGCAACGAAGCTTTTTGCGCCGCCCGCCGTAATGGTCAGGCTGATCTGGATATATTCGCCATTTGTGGCAGTGATATTGAGATCGGTGACGATGCCGGGGCCTTCATAATAGCCGCTGATGACCTCATCGCCCGACGCCTCATCGAAATAGAAGCGGAAATTGGTCGTGGTCGTCGTGTCATAAGCCGCCTGCAATGTGGCGAGCAACGGGCGGTGCAGAAGGCCAGAGCCTGAAATAGACCAGTCCGTTGCGTTGACATCGCGGGTGATGACCGGGATCGCATCGGGATCAGCGCAATCCCAATCGGTGGTGTCCGAGGTGGCGCGGGTCTGCTGGAATCCCTTGGTCGAAATGCCGCACAGCGTCGTAAAAACCTCTGGCGTCGCGCCATCGCCGATCATGATGGCAACGCGCGTACCCTTGAGCTTGTTGGTATAGGCCAATTCCGGAACTCCCGAATTAATTTACGGGAACGGTATGGCCGTCAAGGCCAAGGCTCTACGGACGGGCGATCAGACCTTGGAAAGGCGGAATGGGACCATGCCGTGGAAGGCGTCGGCTTCCTCCGGGTCCATGATAATCTGCACAACGCCGATATGGCATTCGCCCAACGCTTCAAGCGCTGTGCCCATCAGATCGCAGATCGACATTGCCTGCGCCTCGGGATCGAGGACCGAAGTGTCAACCTTCGTGAAGCAATGCGCGGTTCCGGTGATTTCCGACCCTTCCGCGCAGTCATAGCGCCCTGGCGTCGCCGTCATGCTGTCGATGCGGATGAACGGCCATGTCGGGCTCGCTGGCGTCTTCTGGGGCCATATGCGTGACGCTGGCACAACAGCCGTCAGTGCGCTGTCAGTCTTGAGGGTCGAGAGAATCTCGCTTCGCGCAGAGTGTAACGGGAGAATTGTCATTGGCCGGATGTTTCATCCCCGTGCACCGGAATGCCGTCCCCACTATCAGCGTGACCGTCGCATCCAGCCAGTTGGTCAGTTGCTGCCATGTCGGAGGTTTCGGCATCGGCGCGATTCTTACCACGTCCGCGCACTTCTGTCGCGTACCCTTTTGATACAGCCGCTTCACCCGCTTCACGCTTGACCGTCCCCTCCCAGCCAGCCGGGTAATGCGTTATTGCCCGGCTGGGCCATCGGTGATCATAGCCTTTTGAGAAGCGGACCTTCATTCATCACGCCGCGACGGAGCGCCCGATGATCACAATATCATAGGTGACGCCAGTGCCGGACGAGCTGTTAGTGATGGTGAGCAGATCCCCGGTTCCAGCCGTCACTGCCCATCCGGTTTGCGAGACGAGCAGCGCATATTCGCCGGGCTTTACGCCGATACCATCGCCAGCGGCAAGGAATGGGCCGACAAAGCCATTCGAGGCTGGGCGGGTGACGTTGACGTTGTTGGTGTTGCCGGACGCCGCTTCGATATAGATCGCGACGATTTCGGCCGCCGTAATGGTGGCGCCGAATGCGTTGGTCAGCACGCCAGCAAGATCGAGGTCTTCGGTTGCGCTGGCAGCGAGCGTGCGCTGATCGGCGAACATCAGATCGGCCTGATTGACAGCGGCGGTGCCAGCCGAAATCTGCAAAAGCTGCGTGATGGTGTCGATACCCGCGCGCGGGGTGCCGAGATCGGCGGTGCCGGACAGGGATGCCTTGATGCTGAGGGAAATTTCCCCGGTTACGCCAGCCATATTCTAATCTCCTGATCTATGGATCAGGCGGCATTGTGGCGATGGCTGTGGGGGATTAATACGGACGAGCGCGGCTAGAGCTTTTTCCCTGCGACGGCGCGCTTTGTCGCCGCGCGCACGAATGCTTCCGCCTTGGGCCTGATACGTTCGGCGGCAGGCTTCATGTAAGGGCGGGCGGCCATCTTTGACGTACCAAATTCGAGCGCCGCAGCGTATGGCGCGTTGGCGCTGACCTCGGCGGTGAGCGGCCCGGTTTTCGTTGCTTCGATCGATCTGTCGAGCAGATGGGTGTCGGAATTCGGCGGTTCGCCCGGCGCGCTCACGACGTGGTTCTTTCCCGACACAGCCCCTTCCGTGATCGATAGCGCGGCATCCACCGCAAGCGCATCGGCAGCAACGAATATCGCCTTGCCCACCTCGCGCGCGGTTGCGGAACGAATCGCCCGGAGATGAGCCTTATGTTCGCGTGCCCCGGTGATCCTCGCCATTACGCCGCGCGCCCACGAAGCACCCAATGACTGGACGCCGCATCGAGATCGGCGCTTTTGACCATCCACCGATTGCCGTCGCCATCGGTCACATGCATGTCCGTTGTGACGAGAATGTCCAGCCCATCGGCGAGGATGATCAGCATCACATCGCCATCTGAGAACCCCTGCGCCCGCTGCATCGAATAGGAGCAGGCGTCGCGTTGAACCTTGATCGCGATGTCTTCCGCCGTGGAATACCCGGTGATGTTGCCGAAGCTGTCATAGACGGGCTCGGTGCCGTCCCTGTGTAGTAGGCCATCAGGGTAGAGCCCGCCGAAAACCGAGCCGAAAACCGATGCGATGCCACCGTCAAGCAAGCTCATGTGAGGCTCGGATAGACGGGGTATGTGCCGGTGGCCATCACCCGAGGTCCGCCCATATATGCCTTGAGATAGGGCCATAGCATCCGCCCATAGGAGGTCTTGCCATATTCGCCCATCTCGGCCCGGGCCTCGGCGAACTTGAGCGAGATCGTGCCGGATTTCATTTCGGAAACGCCGGTTTGCGCCAACTTCGCCTGTTCGCCGGTGCCGATCCCCTGCAAGGTCATCAGGTGGCAGGCGAGCAGCATCTTGGCGTAGTCCTCATCGTCGCCGAATGTGGATGTGACGGTGCGCGCGGCGATGGTCAGCCATGTGTCGACGGTTCCGGCGGTGACGGACGCGAACGCCGGGAACATATCGACCAGGGTATTGGCGAGAGCAGAACCCGTCGTCGCCCTGATCGGCAGGATGATGGTTTCCTCGAACGTGCGTCCACCCGTAGTCGTTGCCCGCGCGAGAAATTCAGCAATCTCGCCATCCGCGCCGCCCGATAGAAACGCGACGAGGATGCCGGTCGAATCGTCCTGACTGTCGATCGCCACCGAGCCATCAATAACGCTAAGGGTCGCCGTCGATAGTGTGTCGCCCGTATCGATCGCGGGCGTCCAGCTATAATCGAGAACCTCGTCGGGATCTTTCGGGGACCATTTCAGCATTTGGCACTCCTATGAACTTGAAACCGACCTCGATACCGACATCGACGCCGCATCGCGTGCGAACGAGATCGACACAGCGGCGCGCGGCCCGGCGATGCTGTCGACGTTGCGGATCGACGGAACCGCATAGGTGATGGCGCCCGAATAGGCGAGCGCAGCATCGCCGATGGTCGCTATGAATGACCCCACGCCCGCCACAAGCGAAAGGTCGCGATAGAACGTCACGTCGCCAGCGGTGAGCGTATAGCCGACCGAATCCGCCTGCATCCTGTGCCCATAGTTCAACCCGGCATCAGCAATGGCGAGGCTGAACGAGGCGGCGCTGGCTGGGATGATGCGGCTCAGGGTCATAGCGGCCGCAGATCCCGTGAACGCGAACGCCCCGGCATCGGACGCCATCGACATGCTGCGCGCAAAGCCAGCGTCGGCCACCGCGAGACTGAACGACGCGGCTTCGGCGGTCATGAACTGATCGCCGCTGAACACGACATCCGCGCCAGTGAACGTATAGGACGCGACCTCAGTGGGCATAACCAGACCGCGCAGGAATGTTACGCCACCGCCGGTCAGTGTGTAGGAGGCGGCGCCAGCGGTCATACCCAGCCCAAGCGCGAACGATGCATCGGCGACGGCAAGTGAATAGGACGCCGCCTCGCTGACAAGGATATTGCCGCGCAGGAAAGACGCATCGGCCAATGTCAGCGCGAAGGACGCCGCGTCGGCAGTAAACGCCGCAGAACCGGCTATCGCAGCATCGGCGGCCGTGAATGTGTATGAACCCGCCCCAGCGGTCAGAACGCGACCATATAGCGCGCTGGCATCAGCCCATGAGACCGAATAGGACGCGACCCCCGCCGACATTATCAGGCCATAGGAAATTGTGGCGTCTGCACCGGCAAACGAAAACGACGCAACATCCGCTGTGAGCGTCCTGCTTGCTGAAAAACCAGCATCCGCGCCGGTCAACGCGAATGATCCTGCCGCAGCGGTGATCGTGCGGCTGACGGAAAGCCCGGCATCGGCAACGCCGAACGAGAATGACGCAGCACCCGCAGACAGTGACCGCGACGCCAGAACTCCGGCCGCCGCCGGAGTGAAGCTGTAGGAGGATGCATCGGCCGTGAGGGTGTAGCCCGATGACGCCGGAATCAACTCGATCAGTTGCCCAACCGTGTTGTCCGTGTCCGTGCCGCTGATTGACGTGCTGACCGAAGCTCCGGAAGCCCCCGAAATCACCTCGTAACTGGTCGCGCCGGTACAGTCGTTCGTGCCAAGCGTGCCAGTGGCGGTGCTGCCGATCAGCGTTCCGCCGTCGCCAGCAGTCACGGTGCCGAAATCCGCCTCGTGGCAGACCGCAAAATGAATTGTGCTGTCGTCAGCCGTCGTCGTCAGCGTGCCGGTGGCGGTAGCCGAGGATGCGTTGTTGTACGTGCCGATGTTCGACCCGACCGGCGTGGTCTGATCGATGTCGTTATATTCGGCAACCCGAACCACCATCGCGCGGTGCAGGTTGGTGCAGGTTATGGAGAAACTTGAGGAACCCGCCGTTGGATTGACGACAACGAAATTTTGAACCCAGCTCGCGCCATTGCGGGTGTAAGACCCCAGCGCAACAATCTGGCCGTTCGCAATACTGTGCGTGCCGAACACCATTGCCGATGCGCCGGGCGTGCCGGAGCCGGAGTCCAGATAGCCGCACACCGAAATAATAACGGCGCGATTTGATCCCGAACCGACCGTATAAGCGCTGCCGCCATTGGCGTCGGTATAGGTCGATTGACTGGCCGATGAATCGACCAGCAAGCCGTTTCCGACAGGAGCGCCCATATTGCTACACCCTTAGCGTCATTCAGCGAGCAGGCGCTTGGCTCCCAACGCACGCGCGCAATTTGCTCGCTCGTCATCGATCGGCGCCAGTTTGGCATTCAAGGCCTTGATCTCGTCGCGGATGGTCGATTCGCGCGCGCGGGCATCCTTGACCGACAGTTCGGTATCGCCAGCGCTCAGCGCGCTCAGCTCGGCCCACAACGCATCGCGCTGATCCGATAGCGGCACGCGCTGTTCGCCCAGCTCATCCATGCGCTTCTGGATTGCTTCAGTCGTGAATTTCATCGTTCGTCCCTCAAGCAAGCGTCATGGTGCCAGCGGCGAAGTCGATTGTCAGCGTCTCACCACTATTGAGCGTGATCGACGATCCGTAATCCCAATACCCGATCAGCGGATCGGCGGGCGACGTGGGCGTGTCGTTGTAGATGTAGACGTAGCGGAATGCCCCGACCGTGCCACCGCTCGCCGTCAGAACCAAATCAGTCAGCGCCAGCGTATAGGTGCCAGCCGACTGCGCGCTCGATGACGTCGTGATATTGCGGGTCGAGCAGTTGGTGTAGCTGATCTGCGTGATGTTCGCGAGGATATTGGTGCCGGTTGCGCCGGTCGGAGGCGTGGTCTCCGAGCCGGGCGCCGTGTTCGAAAGGGCGATGACGAGTTGATCGCTGCCGAGGTTGTGGACCTTTTCGGCGAGATCCTCGACAAAACCATTCAGCTTGGTGAACGCGACCATTTATCAGCCCTCTTTGTCCGCAGACTTTACCGCTTTTGCCGCGATCTTTTCGAACCACTCTTCCGAGAAGTCGTCCGCCTCGATTTCTTCGCCCGGCGCGGCCCACACGAGCACACCATCGAGATATGCGCCGCGTGGGCCGGTCGAGATGTTCCTGACCTTGGCCTTAGCCATCAGAAGCTGTCCCGGTAGACAATTGCCTTGGGAAGCCGGATTTCCAGCCCGCCGACGTTCATGATCCCACCGACTTCATAGGTCATGCTCGACTTCTGGAACGGCGGCAGGAACTGATGCGCACCGGGCAAGTGGAACTTCAGCACCTGGCTGTTGTTGTCATAGGCGACCATGCGTGTGGACGATCCGGTGCCAGCGGTTTCCAGCGCGCGGCTCTTGAGGATCGTCAGACCTTCACCAGCCACGTTGTTCGCCAGCAGGAAGGACAGGATCGTCGCGTTGGTGTCGCCGATGCGCTGAGTGGCGATGTAGTTGTAGCTCGTGGTAGGCAGGACCAGAGTATTTGCCACATGCGTTTCGCCAGTGCCGGTTTCGACCGTCGTCAGCGCCTCGTTAATATCGCGCAGGATGAGGTCCGCCGTTTTTGCCGACCACAGCCGCGATGACGCGGTGCCATCGGCTGCAACCTGCGCGGAAGGCGCCGACCCGTTGTTGATGAACCCGGTCCAACCCTTTTCGGCCACGGCGGTCGGCGTCTTGCCGTCCATCGCGATCTGGTAGATGAAGCGATCGGCCGCCTGTTTGGCAGCCATCGCCTTGTCGTTCGAGAGCGAACGTCCCAACTTGGCGGCGCGCTGCAATTCCTGCGTGTTCCACTCATAGCCAACGGCAGCGAGGTGAAAGTTATGCGTGGCCTGCGCCATCTTGGCGGATGCATAAGGCATATCGAAGGATGCGCCGGACAGAAACTCAGCCTGTCCAACCTGATCCATCGAATAGACCAGGGTGCCCACGTCCCACATATCACCCGAGGTATCGACCGTCATGAAACGGCTGATGTCGAAGCTGGGATACCGGGTCATATAGACCTCAGTTTCGATGCGGTAGAGCTGCGGCGTCAGGAAGGCGTAACCAACCTGAGAGTCGCTCAGGAATGCGTCAACCTTGTCTGCAAACGTCGCGGCGGTGCGGGCGTTGTCCGCAGCCCACACCCGCATGACATGGGCCTTCACATCCGCCGGGGCGGCCATGAATGCGACAGGATCGGTGATGCGACCCGAAGCGCTGTCGAAGAAATTATGAGTGATCGCGTTCATTTTTGTCGTCTCCTCAGCGCTTCACGATCTTGACAAGGTTCGTATCAGCCCCGCTCGTATCAAAAACCCAGCCGGGCAGCGGGATGCCGCTGGTATCGAAATCGCCATCGGCAGCGACATGGACGGCGGCGCCATCCGTTACCGTACCGCCAGCGGTCACCCATATGGCCCCAGAAGTCAGGATCGGCACGTTGTCATACTGCTGATATTCGTCAGCATCCTGCCCGGTGAGAATCTGCTGACCCGACGTGGCAATGGAGATGCCGAGGAAGGCGTTGCCGGTGACGTCGACATAGGCCTGATCGCCAATCGTCATCGTGTCGCCGTTCGCCCAGGTGAAGGCGACACCACCAGCACTGAATGCCGTGGCAATCTTGCCTGTGCCGATAACGATGCCATCGGGATCGGTGACATTGAAAGCGCCGGTCGCCGAAGTAGCGAGCAGGGTGACGGTGTAGCGCCCGATCTTTGCGCCAGCCGAAATCGTCGGCGTAGCGGTAATCGTGCCGGTGCCGACGTTGCCAGCGGCCTCCGAACCCGCGCCTGCCAGCGTCTGCGCAAGGAGGCATCCGTGATCGTTCGCGCCGCGATACACGGCCTTACCGAAGCCGATCCCGGCAGCGGTTTCACATGTGCGGGTGATGCGGTTGCCCGTTTCACCATTGGCGATCATGCCTGCATAAGCGGCGGCGATCGTGTTGGAATAGGTGGTCTGAAGTTCAGCCATTATCGCCTCCCTTAATACTGAGCAGCGCGGACGAAATCGCGCACGCTAGCGTTGTCGTTCGTGGTGGAATGCCGCTGATCCCGCAGGTTTTGCGCGATGGGGTCGCTCGTGCCGCCATCCTTGAGCCCGTCGAAACGCGCCTCGATGTAGTCGTCGGACTTATCCGCAACCGCAGCGTCGCCGAGCTTGGCCGCAACAGCCATGCGGCGAACGTCCGCGACGGTCTTGCCGGCGGTGTCGCCGAGCTTGTCCCCAGCGATCTTCTTTGCATCGGCGACGACGGTTGCCTTGGCGTCGGCGAGCGCGTCGATCTTCGCCTGATCGACCACCTGGCCTTTCAGCTTGTCGATCTCTGCGTCCTTCGCGGCCATCTCCTTGTCGTGGGCGGCCTTTGCGTCGGCGAGGGTTTTCTGAGCGGCCGTCGCGGCGTCCTGAAACTTTTTGATCGCGGCTTCGACGGCAGCCGCGTCCGACAGATCGACCACAAGGCCGTCAAGCGTGATCTTTGGCACTTTCTTCTCCATATTGAACGCCGACATCGCGGCGGGGTTTGCGTCGCAAATGGCGAATTTCTCGCCATCCTTGATCGCGCAATTGGAACCGGCGCGGCCATGATCGACCAAAGCGACATGGTTGCCGGAAATGCTGGCCTGCCGAACCGGGCACACGGTGCCATCGGCGGCGGTGAACAAGCCGAACTCGAGATCGGCGGCGTATCCGTTGGACAATTCGCGCTTGCCCGCTTCGATCTTGCTGATTGCCTCAGCATCCGTGACCATCAGGTCGAAGGCGAGATAATCGCCGTCGCGCATTGCCCCCATGACGGTGCCGCGCGCGTGCTGCCGCCAGTTGTCGGCGGTGACGGCTTGACTGGGATGATTGTCGGTGATCGGTTTACCGATGAAGCTCTTGACCGCGCGCTCGTCGAAAACGGTATTTTCGTCGCGCAGCACCTTGACCGTCGCCTGATCGCGCAGGCCGTGCTTGTTCTCGGGGTCTACCTCGCTGCCTGCATAGTCATAGACGCCGAGCCGCGCAGCCTTGGCGCGAACGGCAAGAAAGCCATCCTTGGTGCGGCGCGGTGCGTCCAGAGTGAGGCGGTCGGCAAAATACATGCGCCATGTTTGGCGCGAGCATGGGGTTATGCTCTACGGACGGTCATCCGAACTCTGTGATGTCCCACCAATCGGGGTCATGGTAGCGCCTTAACCACACTGACTTTGAACAGTTCGGGATAACAGCGCTTCGCTGTCTGCTTCCACAAATTCTTGATTGCGCCGCGCCATGTACCGAATCCGTACATCAGCAGCGAATTACCACCTTCTGTGGCATGAATTTCCATGGAAACGGTAGGGTCTTTGACGGCACCTCCGAAATTGCCGAAGCGAAAATCGACCTTAAAGCCATAGGCCGTCACACCAACGTCGGACCTACCTCCTTCGTCCCAATAACCAGCAACACATTGCGCAATTTCCTGCGCCGGTCGCTCTGTATCGACGAGAATATATGATCTGTCAGCAGGAGGCTGAACTGACGCGGTAAGGGCAGTCAGAGTGAGGATCATCATGATGGGTGCTTAACACAGAAACCTGTGCTTCCTAAAGCCCAAATTCATCCATAAGGGGGAGGTAGGCTTGAGCGCGGCAACCGCAGTACGGCGCCTGCCCTGGCGTGTCTCCTGACGGCTCACCCAGCTTGAACAACTTCCCGTTGCGCGCCTGATGCTCGAGCCGTGGATGCGCTTTTCCACTATGACGCCAGCGATATTGCTCAATCGCAGCCTCGGCCTGCCGCTCCATGTCGAGTTGCGCCGACAGCTTCGACGATTGATCGGCGGCTATCCGTATCGCGCGCTTCCGGCCCAACGCCGCAGCCTCGTTCAGTTGCTTGGCGACTTCACGGATGGGTGTGCGGTTCTGATACTCGCGGAACACGATGTCCGAAATTCGCCCGCGCGTCTGATCCGAGACATCGCGGACCAAAGCGACATTGCGCTCAAGCCACGAGCCGAGCGTCTCCTGAACCGGCATCGCCGTCAACACATTGGACAGATCGACATTCGTTGCGGTGTTGACGGCGTCGATCCACTTGCCGCGATGCCACTTCTCGATCTTCGCCGACCAGTTGCGCAATTGCGCCGTGATCGGGATGACCAGTCGGGAAATCTCGCTGTTCGCCGTTTCGATGGCCCCACGCATGGCGTCGGCGGTGTCTGTGAGCATCGCATCGCCGAGCGGTTTCGGATCGTACCCGGCAAGGATGGCAGGTAGCCAGCTTTTCCAGACGTTCGTCACCTGCACGAGAATGGCGGCGAGTTCCTGCGCCTGCGCCTGCGTCGGGTTGATCGGGCGGAGGGTAACCGCCCTTTTTATGCCTTTCGCGCGTGCGAGTGTGGCGAGGTCGATGGGCACGGCCTACTCCTCCGAGACCTTCACCTTCCAGTCCAGATCCAAGGGTTCAAAAATCTCCGGGCCGAACACGAGTTCGCCGTTGAATGGCTTGATTGCGTCCAGATCAACATCATCGGGAACGGTATAGCTCAGCGTTACATGGGGCCGATATTCGTCATAGTCATGACTTCCGCCCGCCTCGATCAGATCGCGGTGGCGATATTCGAGTGACGGCGCGACAAAGCGCAACACGACGGCGTTTTCGCCCAAGCGCTCTATGGCACGTGGGCCACCTGGTCGAACGATAATCCGGCCTTTCTCGTCCTCTGACCAGTCACGGCCCATCTTCATCGGATCGACCGGGGCGCGAGAGTACAGCACCGTCACATGCATGTCGGTTGCCGCCAGTGTCGACGCAAAGCCATTCGCCTTTGCCCAATCAACCAGATCGGCGGCGTTCAAGATCTTGCGCTGAACGTAAAGCGGGCGAGGTGATGCATCGGCAAGCCACGCGTCATTCGCCGCACGTGCAGGGGCCGGACTTCCGCTCGGCCCCTGCGCCGTGGGAGATGTTGGATCAACCTCCTTTCCGTTCGGTTGCGTCAAAGCCGATGGGTCTTCGGAGCCCGGATCAAACGACATGTCCGGAAGTTCCTCAATCGCTTGTTCAAGGCCGGGCCAGCGTTGCGATTCGATCATGCGGTTCTGCACAGCCTTTGACAGCGCGGGATCGGGCACGAGGCCGGTCGATACGATCTTCGAGACGGTATCCGCCTCCATGTTCTCGATCTCGGCGCGCTCCTTGTCGGATATGATCGCCAGCGAGTTCCAGACGTAGCTGATGCTGGCGGGATCAGTGCCCAGAACGGACGGGATCAGCACATCGTCGATGCGATCGATGGTCGGCGCGAGGTAAAGCCGCTGCTTCGACCGGATCATCGTGTGGTAGTTTTTCTCGTCACCCTCTCCAGTGGCGTTCATGCCCTGCGGGGCGCGACCGAGCAGGCGTGTCGCTGGGATATCGGCGGCGCCGGCCACGACCGCCATCAGGCACTCGATCATTTCCGGCATTCCGGTCAGGGTAAGCTGGCGCTGGATGAACTCGTCATCCTTGTCGAGAAATACCCCGCGCAGGGAAGATTTGCCCGCGTCGGTATATTCGACGCGCTGGCGGACGGTGGCCTCATTCGCCGCCAATTGCTCCATGAAGCCTGCCATGCGGTAGACATCGATCTTGGCTTCGTCAATCAGGCGCGCGAACCCGTCGTTGGCCTTGACCGCGTTTTTGACGGCGCGGTCGACGCGCTGGATCACGCTGTCGCCCCAGAACTGATCCTCCCATGTCGTCATGCCCATGTTCGGGACCGGCGCGCCGGGGAATACGACCATGCGCGATGGATGGATGGGGACGGACTGATAATCGCTGGCGATGCGGAAATATTGGGGATGTCCGTACCATGGCGACGTAATGTCCTTGTTTTTCTCCCCAAGGCTCAGTTCGAAACGGTTGAAAACATGAACGTATTTGAGCGCGTCGAGGCCGATACTGGAAGGGCGCGGCATGGACGGATTGACATCGCCAAAACCGAGCAGGATCGCGGCGCCACCACACAGCCGCGACAATGCGAGCGCGGACTGAACCTTGCCAACGATGCCGAATTTGCGCTCGGCTTCCTCCAGTTTCTCGATCTGGTCTTTCTCGGCCTGCCAGTTGCGCCACTCGCGCACCATGTCTTCGGCCGGAATGTCGACGATCTTGCCAACGAGCCAGTTGGATCGATAGGCGGCCATTAGCTGCTGCTGATCCATCGCCATGAACGACCACAGATCGAAGATGCTGCGGTCTCGCGATGTCCCAGCGCCACTGACGAGATTGGCGAGTCCATCGCGGTGCATACGCACGACGTTGGACCTTGGCGCGATGGGATTTCCGCGTGCGTCTAGGATGGTGACCATGGGGCGGACGGTGCCTTGTTGGCGCGCGCGAAAGCTACGGACGGGCTAAAGCGCGTCGGTCCATGGGCGAGCGCCATCGAGCATCAATTCCGTCAGCGCCCAGACCAGAGCATCGGCGCGGTCGGGGGAGCCTTCACCGACGTAGCCCGAAGCCGTCATGTTGCACATCTGATCCTCCAAATCCGGGAAATGGCCACAGTGGCTGACCTTCGCCTGTTCGTAGAGCGCTGCAATCGGTTCGGCGCGAACGACCTTGCCACGGCTTGCCACGACCTCCTTGTACGACGCTGAGCGGTCGGCGGCCTTGATGACGGCCGCGACCATAGCGCCACCATAATTGCGTTCGGCGATGATCCTGTCTGCGTTCCATCGGCGGTACATCTCGATCACCCGGCGCGCCCATCCTTCCGGGCTCAACTGGCAGGTGGCGTCTTCCAGCACATAGCCGCGCCCATCAATGCCTACACCGGCCACGACAATGCCGATGTCATCGCCTGTGTCATCGCCCTTGGTTCCGGATGGATCGACCGCGACGACGATACGGCGAAGTTTCGGATGCTCGGCAACGCGGGTTGTGTCGATGCCGGGGATAGGCTTGCCATCGTGCGCGGAACGGTCCTCCATCGTCCAGAGCGCGCTGTTGACCTCGCTCGCCCATTCGCCCTCCTTGAACCGCAGGCGCTTGGCGGTGGACATGGTGTCGAGCACGTCGAAATATTCTTCCGGCAGGTTCTCGCGGTTGTCCTCGGGGTTGACCTTCATCTCGGCGTAATCGTCAGGGTTGGCCAGCGCCTCTTTCGTGCCTGGCTTCAGTTTCTGCCGGAAAAGCTGATAGGACCAGTGGAGCTTTGAGGGTGGATTGCAGTCGAAATATGCCTTGAGCGCGAGTGCCGTCCGCCCTGTTGCCTTGGCTATCTCGGGTGCCAGCGCGCACTTCTGGGCAAGGCGAGACATGGCGGTCTCGATCGACCCCCACGGGATTTGCGAGGATTCGTTGAAATAGACGGTGGCGTACTCAGATCCGAGTATCTTCTCGACGCGATCCTTGTCGTCGAGGCCGGCTATCCAGATTTGCGAACCGTTGGGCAGTTCAGCGTAGAAATCCGTCTTGTCGAACCGCACCCGCAACGTCGGGAAGCATAGCTTGATGACCTTGGGCAGTGTGTCGGCCCAGATCGATGTCTTCGCGTGGTTGAACCTGAAACGGAAGATGACATGGCGGCTATTCGGCGCATTTATCGCCCTTTGCACGATCGCCCGGCACAGGAGAAACGTCTTGCCGGAACGCGAACCGCCCCGGAGCATGATGTTGCGGGCGGGGCTGGCGAGGAGGCGGTTTGCTTCGCGTTGTTTTGGGGTGAGGACGGCGGTCAGAGTTCCGCATCCTCCGAGCCGATGTTGATATTGATCGTGCCGGTTTGCGCGACCTGATCGCGGAATGCTTGCACGCCGACATGTTTGCCGAGCAATTCGAGGTTCCTGACCTTATCCGGCCATTTGATCTTTTTCAGGATGCCGACAATCTGACGATCATCGCCACGGCCCTTGAACATCTCCGCAACGTCGAAGCCTGAGAGATATCGACGCCAAACCGAAGGCCACTGTGAAATAGGCTTCAGGGTCATGTCCTCGCCCATGATGTCGAGCACATCCATATCGTCGATTTCAACAAGACGCTTCAGCACATAGGCAGCATCTATTTCGGCGCGTTCGGCGCGCTTGGCCAAAGCCTTTTCGATAGCGGCTGCTACACAAGTTTTCCCAAGCAACTCTGGGCCGATGCGATCAGCGTTTTTCTGGCTGTATCCAGCACGGCGTGCTGCGGCCGTCGCATTCAGGTCTATCAGGTATTCGCGGACGAACGCCTCTTGCTTTGGCGTCATGGCGAAACCTCCTCCAAAGCCGTCACATCCCCCCGCATGTAACGGCGGCGCAGGGTACGTAGACGCTCCTTGTCGCATTCGTTGAGCCACCGGAGCATGATGTCGGTACGAGCGCCGTAATAGCGTTCGATGCCGCGCCATCCATCCTTGACGAAGCGTGACGCGAACCCCTCGGGCGCTGGTTCGTACGGACGGCAATAAACCGTTATGCTCATATTTGCCCTCCTGAGCCCCATAGAGCGCAATTATCAACTCTTGGCCCTCCGATACCTACGGACGCCATTTTGTCTCTGTACGTGGCTGAGATCGTAAAATTCATGGCTCTATCTCGTCCCCATGGCTTTGCGCGATCATTTCGGCGGCTTCAAGCCTGGCCGGACGCGGAAGTCGGTTCCAGTGGCGGATGAAACTTTCGAGCATGGCATCATGGCCGCGATTGAGTTGGCGTGGTTCGGATGCATGGTGCGCCTCATGCCTGACCTGCTCAGGCGTCCAGTGCTCCTGCTTGGCGCGTGACAGAAAATCGATGCGAAGTTGCGGTTCGATGTCGGCAACGCTGGCGTGGTGGTCAATGCTCAGGCTTGCGTCGCGCATATGGGCGGGAAATGCTTCGGCGGCGCGAGCAATATCCTTCAGGCGTTTTGGGGTCATGCCGAGATTTTCGGATAGGAAATCGAACCCGGCTTGACTGAGGAATCCTTTCTCCCGGCCTTCGACCATCCAGTCGCCGATCTGCCAGTCGACGTTGCGGCGTTGATTGGCCAGTGATCGGCCGGCCTCGACCCATCCCTCAAAAACCTGATCTGGTTCGATCGTCTGTAATGCGTTCATCGTGCTGCCCTCCTGCGCATGTGTTCCTGCCTGAGATAATATTCCGCGACGTCCGGCCTGATGCCGTAATGGGCCGCCGCCTTGTCGGGATTGATGCGTGCGAGCTTTTCTCGTGGTTGGCGCATCAGGGCGGTGATGTAGTCGGTGAGGGGGAGGGTCATTTTGCACCATATTCCGTGCGCATAGACCACCCCTGTCTACGGGTGACTACACCTGACCACACCCATCCCCTTAGAGCCCTTAAAATCACCCTTTTATTTATATAGTCTTTTAGAGTGTAGACAGTGTAGACAGCGGGGCAAGATGCTGGGAATGCTTGCTTTTTTGTGTCTACGCCAGTGTGGAAAATGGCGTAGACAATTCGCCTAAAACCCGTAGACAGGTAAGTGCCAAATCGCAAAAATGCGACGAAATGGTGTAGACATCGGTTCATCGCAAAAACCGTCATTCCGACATTCTCCACTCGCGAACACTGACCCTGTTTCCGCCGTCGCCACGGCGCTTCGCGACATGCTGTTTCCACCCCAAAAACGTCATCACATCAGCGAGGCGGGTCTTCTGGAACTGGTCAAGGCGGTCAGTTGGAACCTTGATCATTTCGGTCAAAATAGCGACTGAGGTATAAGAGTACCCAGCGACCAGTTTGGCGGAAAGCACATCCGCCCAAGGGTCGACGGCCATGCGCTCGGACTGCTCTCCTCCAGCCACGCCCGCCTCGTCGTCATCCAGCCACCATTTCTCGCCGGAGCGGTATCTGACGACGGCCTCAGCCCAAAGATCATCGCGCTTCCGTATCAATCTGGCGATGTCGATCGATGAGCATCTCACCGGCCAGAACCTGCGATTGCCGGTCGGGTCCGTAAGATAGCCGCTGTCGTGCTTTGGATTGACCGACGCGGCCAGAACGCATTGGCGCGGATTCTCGACCGGGTTGCGGCCATAGGACATCCTCGATCGATCGACCTGCATCGATATTATGGCCTTCACCAGTTCGACATCAGCGCGGCGGATGGCCGATAGTTCGGCAAATTCGACCACCCATTTACCGGCGATCTGTTCCATGAATTTCTTGTGGTCGCGGAGTTCGTTCACCATTTCGGTGAAAAACTGGCGGCCGAACAATGCCGCGAGCGCCGACGATTTGCCGATGTTCTGCGGGCCTTCCAGGACAAGCATATTGTCCATTTTACAGCCCGGCTGATAGACACGCGCGACGGCGCCAATCATCCATTTCACGCCGATCATTCGCTCATATGGCGTGTCTGGCGTGCCAAAAAGGATGGGCAAAAACTGGTCCAGTCGGGTCACATTGTCCCACTGCAAGCCGTCGAGATAATCCCGCACCGGATGATAAGCGTTGTCCTTTGCGATGCGTGCCACAGCGATCGGGATGTCATTCTTGTTCGGCTGGAAACTCGCCTGCTCGATGATCATCTGGATATCGACATAATCGGTGTCGGTGATTGGATCTCCGCGCCACTCGGTTATGCCGGTCATCTCGTTGAGCTTGATCGTCTTCCCGAGGCTGGGGAGATTACGCAGGTGAACCATTAGATTCGTCAGGTTTCGCTTCGGCCCCTTGTCTCCCATCTGGAGATTATGACGCCATGCATTGAGATCGACGACATTGGTGCTCATCATGCCACCCTCTTTATTTTCTGTGACTGATGCACCCGGCTGGTTCTGGACTGGGCGTAGATCGCCTTCTGGATGGCCTTGGCGTCCACGCCTTCTCCAACCGTGATGTTGGCACCTCTAGGCCACGCCACCTTGATAGGGTCGCCAATCAGCAGCGCTGCGGGGGGCATCCCTGTCCATTTGGGCGTGATGTTGGCAACGCGCTCGGCGTTGAACTTCCCGAACAGCCACTCGACGCGGGCCGTCGCGAAGTCCCGCGCCCATAGCCTGGCGTCGGTGTGGACGGTGAGGTGATCTGTCTCGATAGGCAGGATCAGCGCTGGGTTAGAATCACCCAGAACAGACGCCTCACCGGTCTTCGGATCGATCAGAATGATGCCATCGGGGCCACCATGCTCTCGTGCGAACGAGAATGGCTCCGGCGCAGGCAATGCCACGGCCAGCATCCACTTTTCACCATCGTTCCACGGCGTCATCCCCGATAGCGCCAGATCGAGATTTGGACTGTCGGGGTTAAAGTTAAGAGCGCTAGCCTTCCATCTCAGCACTTTCTTCGCATTGCCGGTCAACTCGCGCATCTTTGCCGCGTGCCACGGCCTGTCCGGTAACAGTTCGCCAGCCATTTCGCCAAGTGCGCGGATATTGCGCCCCCAAAGGCGCGTCACCGCCATCGGGTCTTTGCCGTCATTCAGAGCATTGATCAGAGCCTCGTCCATCCAGTTGTAGTGATCGACGATCTGGTTGTGGATTTTGGCCTTCACCTCGCTGATGGCGTTGCCAGCGAACAGGTAATCACGGTCCCTCACAGCAGGCCCTCCGCAGCAAGGCGCGCCCTGACGTCGTCGACCGACCATGCCGCGAAGGCTATTCCCCCCGCCCGTTCCTGCGCGACGGCAAATTTGACCTGCGCCGGTTTGAGGCGATCTTTACCGGTCTTGGCGTCAATCCAGATGGCTCGGCCTTTGAATGTCGCTGCAATGTCGAGCGCGCCTTTCGTGCCGAACTTCGCTGGCCGACCGTCGCGGGTATAAAGCAAGCCGGGGGTGTCGACTGAAACAGACACCGCCCCGATTTCGGAGAGGTAGAGGCGGATCAAGTTGACCAGATCGTCGTGTTTTGCGCTCATATGATCACCGTGACCTTCTCGGCGGCGCGCGTGACGGCGGTGTATAGCCAGTTGCGTTGAGCCTCCCGAAATGCGCGGCTTTCGTCGAACACAATGACGTTATCCCACTGTGATCCCTGACTCTTATGACAGGTGATCGCCCAGCCGAATGCGAACTCCTGCGTCCCCCGCTTCTCCCACCATTTAAGGCAGCTTTCAGTCCCGTTGAAAAATTCCTCGTGGACGCTCACCTCGACGGGCGAACGATCCTCATCCATGCTTTCGACGATCATATCGAGCCGACCCATTTTGTCGGCGACCTCATCGACATCCCATAGTGAGCCGTTGAAAATATGCTTCTGCCGGTCGTTTCTCAGGCAGATCACACGGTCGCCGATGGCGGGGTGCCAAGGCTGCGCGCTACCGGAAAGATTTTTCAGTGCCCGAATGCGCTGATTATAAGTGACGCGCGTTCGGTTGAGGCCGCAAAGACACTGGTCAGCAGACAAAACCAGTTGGGCCAGTTCGTCCCGGTCTATGTCCCCCCGATCGACAATAAGGCTTTCACCATATGTGCCAGCGCGCAGGCGATTACCTTCCCGAATATCCATGCTCATGCGGACGATCGGATTATCTTGCGCTTGGCGATGGACCTCCGTCAGCATGACATCGGGCGCAGCGTTGATGAAAAACCCTTCGTCCTTCACAGGCGGGAGCTGAGCGGGATCACCAAGCACCAGGATGCGCTTCCCGAAGCTGAGAAGGTCTTTCGCCAACGCCTCACCGACCATCGAAACTTCATCGATGATGAGGAGTGCGGCGGCGGCAAGATCGCTATCGTGATTGATCGAAAATAACGCCTCGCCAGTCTTCTCGTCTATCTCGACCTTGTAGATCAGCGAATGAATCGTTGACGCTTCGTCGCAGCCCTTACTGCGCAATACAAGTGACGCTTTGCCGGTGAATGTGGCGTACAGAACCTTGCCCTTCACTGTCTTGGCCAGTTCTTTTGCCAGAGTTGTCTTACCGGTTCCTGCATAACCAAAAAGGCGGAATACCTGCTTTCCGTGCGGGTCTTTCAACCATGTCGCAACATCGCTGATGGCGCGCTCCTGTTGAGGGGACCAACTCATGCCCACCGCCGATCTGGCTGGTAGCGCTGTCTGGCACCTTGGCGCGCGGCAAAGTAATTTCTGGCCCATCCAGCCGGATTTTTATACCCGCGCTCCTGTCCTATGCGAATCAGGTCATCAATCGTTTGAGCGGCCCGTTCTTCCTGTTTGCGCGCAGCGCGAAGCACGGCAGGGTCCACCTCCTCCAGCGTCCCATCGACCACCTCGACCTCGCGCGAGGCCGCGACATAAACATATCCACAATGAGGGCAGGACGGCGATGGACGATGCACCGCGAAGCATTCCGGACAGGATTTGATCGTTACCTCGCCGCGCTCGCCGGCCTTGCGCTTTTCGCGGTCATCAAGGCTCCATTCGCGCTCATCGTCGGGCAGGCCGTGGATCAGGCTGTTACCGGCATGGTCAAGAATGATCGCGGCGTCTTTCCCAGGCGCCGGTCTCAATGCTCGGCCCACCTGCTGCAAATGAAGGCTGAGCGATTTCGTCGGGCGCAGCAATATTGCCGCCTCGATCGCGGGAACGTCGAAACCCTCGCCGAACAGTTCACAATTTGACAGGATTAGTGTTTCGCCAGCGGTGAAGCGCTGGATGGCTCCATCGCGCGATGCCGTATCCATCGTGCCGTCGACATGCTCGGCGGGGATCCCGGCCGAACGGAACTGGTCGACGATATGGCGGCTGTGCTCGATGTTGACGGCAAAGGCCACCGCGCGCTTGCCTGAACAGAGCCTGCGGTAATGGCCAACGGCATCGCCAACGATCGATGGCCTGTCCATGACGCTGGCGAGTTGATCTTTCTTGAAGTCTCCCGCTTGCGTTGCGACCGCCGAAAGGTCGGGCGCGGATGGAGCAAACAGCCGATAGGGAGATAGCGCACCAGCCTCGATCAGATCGGCAACACAGGGACCATTGACCATAGCCCCGAACCACCGGCCCAGCCCCTTGCCATCGAGCCGCCATGGTGTAGCGGTCAGACCGACAATCTTGGCGGCGGGGAAAGCCTCATAGATTTTCCCCCATTGGGTAGCGCCAAGGTGATGAACCTCGTCAAAGATGATGAGATCAGGCGGTGTCAACTTGTCGAGACGGCGCGCAACGGTTTGAACCGATCCGATCTGGACAAGCTTGTGAGGGTCGGTTGAATGCCCGCCAGCGATGATGCCATGCGGGATGCCGACGGCCGCGAATGTTTTTGAAGTCTGAGCGATCAGTTCCCGGCGATGGGACAGCCACCAGCAGACATTACCGCGACGCGACGAACCCCCTATCATATGGGAGCCGCTCACCGTCTTTCCGGCACCGGTCGGCATCTGCAACAGCACCGCGCGATGACCTTGCCGAAACGCCTGCCTGGCATCGTCGAGCAAGGTCTGTTGATATGGCCGAAGCTCCATCATCCCCCACCCCTCGTTTATGAATTCCCGGCGGAAGAAGATTCTCGGCGCGGTCGTTGCTCGGGCGGGAGCCCGTCACAACTGGGAAAGGATGACCCCCGCGCTCCCACCGGGCTCGGGGACGAGCACAACCCCATCGCCTCGTTATCGACGCCGCCGGACGCCGGGGAGAAATACTGATTTTGCTTCAACCGCTCGTATCCGGTCTGAGAAACGTGAAAGCGGCGGCGCACATCCTCTATCGTCGCGCCTGCGCGGATCATGCGCCGGATAGCATCGTTGGTCTGGTCCTGATGCGCCCAGCGGTTTTGCCTTGCTTGCGAACGGGCGAGGTGGTCGAGGAGGGTCATGCCGCCTGTGCCCCCATTGTGGAGCGCAAATAATCGAACCGCGCCGCCCCTTGTTCTGGGCAGCACCCGATCAGTTTTGCCGCCTGCTCGAAATCCAGTTCGTTGGCGATAGCCTCCATCAGGATAGCGTCGCGTCTGGCGTTCCATGCGGACGACGGCGTGCGGCAAGCGGGGTTGATAGTTTTTGCAATCGATCCGCGCGTTCGCTTCCCGGTTTCGCGAATTGTGACCACACGGCTCTTGCGCGAGCGCTCAACCTTGATCATTCCATTGATCTCGAGGAACGAAATGATATTCGCACCAGCCGACATGCTCGCGGCGCCAATCGCGGTAGCAATCAGGCTATTGCTCGGGCAAAAGTCGTTTCTTTCTGCGGCGGCGTTCAACATGCCCATGACAATCCGGGCGCGTTCCGACATGGGAAGAATATCCCTCACGCCGCCACCCTTTCCGCCCGCGCAAGCAAGCTGCTGATGGCTCTCTGCGCCGCGTGCAGATCAGGGACCATGCCGAGAAGTTCGCGATGCGTGATCGCAGCGCCGCCCTCACTTCCGGACGCCTGCGCCACCGCCAGCCGATGAACCGACGCCGCCAGCGGCACCATCGCGTCGACATCTTCGGCATCGATCGGAACAACCCGCCCGCCGCATAGCGCCGCATAAGGGTCGAGCGTCGCCGGGCCGTAATGTTCGGCGAGGCGCTTGAGATAGACCGCCTGCAAATCGGTTTTCTTGTTCGCGGCATTGGAGATCGTGCCGACCGAAATGTCTATTTTCTCGGCGATTTCGACCATCGTCTGATCGTGATCGCGCATGATATTGGTGATGATGCGCGCAATCGCCGACCGGTAAGCTGTTTGTTCCTCGACCGAATTGACGCGCAAGACATTGCCGGAAAAATCAGACACAAGGCTCTCCATGAATGGGGGATTTGAGATCGCGCATTGCCTGCGCAAAAGGCTGCTCGGCGGGCTGAACCGGGCGAAAGCATCGTGCGTTGAACCACGTCTGCCATTGCGGAAAGTAGAGCCATGTTCCGCTGGCGTCGGTAATTGCCTTGACGACGCGCAGGGTCTGGCGATAGGCTGGTCCGTGTCGGCGAATGCGGAAGATCAGGAGGCGCCTGAAGGCAACCCATTCGCCTGTCGCAACACAAACAGCGACATCCCCCACCCGCCAGATCATGCGGCGGCCTCCGAGGATGGATATGGCTCGATTTGCGACAGCAGGTCGATCTGCTCATCGGTGAGATCGGTAATACTGTCGTGCCGCCATCCTGTTTTCTGGAATATGTGGATGGCAAGCGGCCGCGATGGTTTGCGCGTGCCTCCCAAGATTTCGCTTGCGTAAGAAATGCTTATGCCGGCCAGCAAAGCGAGATCAGTGGGGCGTTCAGGTTTCAGCATGGCGTCATATTCGCAAATTGCGAACGTTGTAGCAAGCGCCAAAATTCGCAAAAGTGGTAACGACATACATTTCCCGCTTTCGCAAAATGGGGACATGCATGATTCCGACAAAAACGGCGGCCCTAATTACCTCGGCGACTGGATGCGTTTTCAGGGAGTGAAGGGCGCAGACCTCGCAAGAAAGCTCAACATCACACCCGGCATGGTCAGCGATCTGGTGAACAGCAACCGCGCGCTGTCAGCAAAATGGTTACGGCGCCTTGCTCCGGAGCTCCGCACAACTCCGGGCCACCTTCTCGACCACAATCCCTACACTTTGCCATCCGACATAGTTGAGATATGGCTTAGCGCGAATGACGAGCAACGTCGCCAGCTCGTCAAAATGGCTCAGGTCATAGTGCCGAAGGATGGGACTTATGAGTAGGATTGTGGTGTTTCTCATTCCGTTTTTGGGGGCGTGCCAATTCATACCAGGCACTGACTCGAACCTCAGGTCAAAGGCGGAAAGTGATGTTCGCACGACGTTGAAAGACCCGCAATCCGCCATGTTTCGGGATATTCAAGTAGCCGAACCTGATGATGGTTTGGCGATGGTGTGCGGTCAGGTGAATGCGCGCAACGGACTTGGCGGGTATTCCGGGTTCCATCGGTTCGTGGCTGAACCATCATCAGGTTCGGCGATGATTGACCCTGTTGTGTCGTCGGACGAAGCCGATATTATCAGCGCAGAAAGATTGTGCGCCATGTCTGGCGAAGAACCATGCCGCCGAGCGGATCGGCTTATCGAGGAAATCTCCGATCAGGCTGGGTTCGATGCACTTTGGAAGCACTGCACCGCATAGGACGATTTGCAGAATCGGAAGGCAGATATATACATGACAAAGCACGCTGATTCTGATACCACCCAAGGGCGTGACAGGCCGGTGCTAATTACGATTTCCGCTGCTTCCC